>Ga0209196_1000273_pt1 | contig 42028 bp, 31 predicted proteins | sample COGITO_mtgs_1105_5_FD_184801 | JGI IMG/M metagenome (GOLD analysis project Ga0209196, IMG submission 184801) | Pelagic marine microbial communities from North Sea - COGITO_mtgs_110509 (SPAdes) (version 2) | ecosystem: Environmental > Aquatic > Marine > Epipelagic ... | reverse complement strand
CGGATCACGATTCGCGGTCCGCGAAACGCAAGGCGACAGATCTGCTAATTGAGACCTTTCATAAAGCGGATAACGCCACCGATATGAGAAAAGCGGTGGATGCCTTATGCAAGCTCCACCGCTTGGTATAGATGGCCGGACAGGCCATCACTTTTACATTAAATAGAAAAATAAACTAAAAACACCATTTTAACAGATTCGGGTGGCCCTTCTGGCCACCCTAGTTTTTACGCGGCATCCCAATCTATTTCGTGGCCAATCTTCTGCTCAAAGTGATTTCTACATGACTCAAGATCAGGAATCACTAGACAACGAGGCCTCTTCCCGTTCGCTACAGTGGTCCGCTTCCTAGCTATAGGTGCCCAGTGGCTAAGAGTGGTGACAAACTGGCTACAACTTGCTACCTGACCATGCCCATAGCGGTCTCCTTGAGCGAATGCTTGGTATATTGCAAACAGGACGCTCGTGGGTGTTGATACATCTATTACCTCTATTGGTAACGCATGCATATTAAAGCTAACGGAGTTGTCGCCTTCAATTAGTATGTCATACCACCACTGTGCCACCGACGGGAGACTCAACTGCTTCTGTTCCAGCAACCCTTCTGTTACTGGATAGCGCCTGACATTGAACTGGCTTAAATCGAAGGTCATTAGGGTATGCATTAACGCTTCTAACCCACCATTGCGCATCTCAGTATTTATGGCGTCAAAATAAATATGGTTTTCGGCCTTGGACTCATCGACATTTAACACACAGAATCGACGTTCTTTTGGGCCCGTTGGCACGGCCCAATCTTCATTGGTCGCAAAAATAAACCGAGCATAGTTATTCACGATAACCGGATCCTTGAACTTTGCCTCCATCATTCGGCGCGTTTCCGTGATGATCCCTTTGAGTTGTCCCGCCTCTCGCTTATTGCCGCCCCACACTATTTCATCAGCAAAGACCACCAATGCTGAAGATAGGTGAGCATTAAACTTTCCGAGTAAGTGATCCATGTGCACTAGATGTTTGAAGTGGTTTCCGAAGATCTTACCAAAGTGCTGAGCAAAAGTGCCTTTACCTGTGCCCTGGTAGCCTCGAAGAACCAATGCTACGCCAGGCAACTCTGTGGGTTTTTGGATAGCATGTGCCATCCAGCCCATAACATAGTCATACAGAGCTTGATCACCGGCGCAAATAATCTCTTTGACGTGTCGGAGATATAAATCACATTTCCCTGCGACTGGTTCAACGGATAAACCTTTGAACAGGTTGTATGACGTACTAGGGCAACGTCCTGAGGGGTCAAATACCAACTCGTCATATCGCCTAGTATCGTCAGACTCAATCCATATTTTTGTAGCGGCTCTGCGACCAATCTTTAAGTTAGCGTGGCGCAAACAAAAATCTTTATAGCCCATAAAAGTTGGCGTTTCGTCCTCCCTGACGATCACTGTCTTACCACCAATCATCACAACAGCATGATGGTCATTGAGTTGTTTCAGTATATGACGCGACTCGCCGTGTTCAGCTTCATCTTTCGCTTTAATCCTATGGTAGGTCGATATTATCTCCTCATCAGGCAGCGGTGGTGTATTAAGTGTATTCCAGTCCATGAGTGCTTGGATAGCTGCAGTATCAGGCTGACAATCATAGATCAGTCCACCTGCGAGACTAGTCAGAGCTGTATTGCGTGAACCCTCGGTACAGCCCATTTTCAGTGAATAGCGAGCAGTCACCTCATTTACAGGAGTTAAACTAGAAATGGCATTCTTCATGTCCGCAAATGAATACCGATTCACTTGATCAGGACAGTCAATAGTGACCATAAATGGATCGCCTTTAAGGTGATAGAAGCCGGGAACTCGCATAATTCGACCTAAGTCACAAACGGCGGGATCGGAATCTAAGATCTGAGCCAGTTTCTGCTGCATCGGTTTGAACTGATCCAGAGGACAGTCATCAATTAACCAATAAGCGTGATGCTTGTCTGGACTGGTGTTTACCGTAAAGCTTGGTTTTAGTGGTATACGATCAAGATTGCTCAGTGGCGACCCATCAAAGTCCGCGAATAATGCTCGCACTCGAGTGATATTTGCGCCTTTGATGTCTTTACCGTCAGTCTCGTTGATAGTGACAAATATGTCATAACCCGATCGGTTTAGATCATCGAGCGAGTCAAACACGTCATGTGGCGTGCCCGTTACTTGCCTAACATCTTTCGACCTGATAGCTCGGCATTCAAGTTCTCTATCGAATCCAGTCAGGGACGTAACAAAAGTTATAAATTCGCGACGAATTTCTTGCGTATGTTGCGGGGTTGTCAATTTACTAAATGGCATGGAAGTTCTCCTTTCCAAGGAGAGTATTGGGCCCCCATCGCTACTCGATTTAGGGTGAGCTTAAATGCTCATTATGACTAGACATGATCCGATCTTATCTAGGTAGTGGCTATAGATGTGGGGGCCGCAGGTAATACCTACACACTAACGAGAGTGCCCATCAGTATTTAACGGTTAATATGATGTCTGTCTGGTTGATTCATGATTGCGCTCCGCGAATACAAACTCGTCCGAGCTAATAATATTTAATATTTTGACGTTTTTTCATTCTTCATGGTTCGTGAGGACGGCACTAAATTCCCTATGCCGACCTCTTTATAATACCCTATGGAGCAGAGGGCGCAACCCAGAATCCCAAAAATATAGTGTTTTTTTTGGTAATAGTAGGGTTCTTTAGGTTCGAAGCCGATACAAGGTTCCAAGGCCAAAATCTGAAACAAGGTTCCAGATTGATAAAAGGGGGAAGGTGGGCCTTCTCCCCGGCAGGGTTAAATATGTTGAGAGGTAAGTAAAGGTCGAAAAATTTTCTGCAAAAATTCAGCCTACCTATGACGGTCAAGAGCACCTTGATAAACCACTCGAGTCGCCTCATCCATAACGCACATTAATGTCTGCTCAAACGTACTCGTCAACAGTGCTTTTACTGCAATATCAGCGGCTAACGCCATTGGCCACTTAATATCATGGCCTGAGTTTTCCCGAAAGTGCTGGTGTTGTGCCAGAGACTTCATCGCAAGAAGCCACAAACTGCGCTTTGGCTAAACTGCGCGCGAGTGAGTTTCTTGCCAACATTAAAAATGTCAGTACCCGCCTGTGGTCAGGTGATGATATTGATGCTGGGCCGACCACAACGAATTAATTCACAGCATAAGCGATGATCTTGTCTTTAAAATTAGGCACCAACAGCTTATTCAGTGCGCCTGAATATGAAATGTCGGCACTTCGCTCAGGGTCGGTAGAGATAAGCTCACTCACAACACCATCGTAGCCAACAAAATAAACGGTCCCTCGCCAGTCGGACACGAAAAACCCGGTTGAATCGTATTTCCATATACCATCAATTCTTCCGTCTATACCTTCAGTAATAGTCGATACGCTGTTATCTGCAATACTGATGGATTTAACGGAGCCTTCCGAACTGCTCATAATGATGTTGTCGCCATCAAGATATAATCCACCTTGACGTGGTTTGTGCTTCTCTGCGTCATAGAACACACTAAAAACGCCAGAGGAATCGATTTTATAGATGACACTCTTGGCAGAATCTGACACATACACCGTGTCGATGGATGGATCAAAAACAAGGTCGTTTAACCGGTCTGATCCTTCGGGTGCAGTATAGGTAGCTAGAACATCACCAGTGGCCGTATCAATGACAGCCACTGTATTCAGATCGGCGACATACAATTTACCGTCATTCAGCGCCATGCCTTTAGGGGCTTTTAATCCGGTCGCCCATTCCTTTTCCAGGATTGCACCGTTTTCACCTAACTTAGATATAAACCCACCGTTATCTTTCCAGGCAGCACGGCGTCCCTTGGGATTAATATTGGCGGCGTAAATAACTTGATTAGCACTATCGTGTATGACGGATTCTGGCCCATTCAGGCCACCATCAACTGACTGCCAACTTTGAGTTAGCGTTATGGTCTTTGCTGCCTGGCCATCACTTTTCGCGCTATGAACAACATTCAGACCTCCTGCAAAAATCAATAAAATAGTCGCTGCTAAAAATGCTTTTGTTGATTTCATAATATTCCTTCCTTATTGATTATCAGTTACATCCAAATAAAATTCGTTAGCTCTGCTAATGGCTAAGGCAATTCGCGGCGTAAAATTTTACCCGCATTGGATTTAGGCAGTTCATCGAGATACTCAATAAACTTTGGTGCTTTGTAAATACCCATGCAGACCAGTATATCTGGCTAAGTATGGGTCGTTTTAAATTCTATCGTTAGCTTTGACGATCATTAAATCTTGCTGCCATCCAATACATATTCCAAGATAAGCCAACAATGGCTGAGGGCTCCAATTAAAACAAAGCAATGCCAAATAGCATGATTAAAGGCGATGGCTTTAGTGACATAAAAAATAACACCAATGCTGTAAGCAACACCTCCTACCAGTAGCAATAAAAATCCTGGTGGCGCCATCACCAGGAAAAGCTCATAAATCACAAATACTGCAGACCAGCCCATAGCCAGATAAGTAATGACTGAAAACCATTTAAAACGTCCGGCAAAGAACGCTTTAAAAATAACACCAGCAAGTGCAGCGGACCAAATAACAATAAGCAGCACAGTTGCCGACAGGCTATTTAATGAAATGGTTAAAAGAGGCGTATAAGTCCCAGCAATTAACAGGTAAATAGCGGAGTGATCAAGGCGTTTTAAAACATCTTTTACGTTTGGCTTTTTTGCCGCATGGTACAAAGTGGATGTTAAAAACATTAGCATTAGACTGATACCGTAAGCCACGGCACCGGTTTTCTGTAGCAGGCTGTAATAAGCTGGCATTATTGCGATCATATAGATCAATGCGGCAACTGAGATGAGAAAACCAATACCATGTGTTAGTGCATTGGTAAATTCTTCTGCAGCTGAGTAAGCTGGAGCGATAGTATTATGAATATCGGGATAGTAATTTTGGTTCATAGTGCGCTTTTACATCCAAACGATTTAAGAAAAAGAATGGTTAAATTCTCACAGGTACAGAAATATCAAAGTTCACTAGAGCGCAGGTACTTTATCGATGCGCATCCATTTTGCGGTGCGACTCATAAAGCCCATCTTCCCCGTTATGAGCATTTGGTCAGTCTCGGGTAGAGAAATTTCCACTTTTTTATAGTCTTCTAGTTTTTCGATATAGATCTGACCGTACCAGGCGTTCTGTTTGTTTTTATTGATTGTAATGTCTGTTAAAAAAGTACGACCAACACGTTCGGGAAATCGATCATTGCGCACTACGAAACCGGTGCCTTTTTCCATCTCAATCCAAACATTGTGTTTGGCGTGCTTCCAATAACCGGATAGATCGTTGCTAAAAGCTATTGATGCGGACAGTAAAGTGCTGAAGAAAAGAATGTAGCGAACAGCTCTTGGAGATTTCCCCGTGCGGGGTAATTGCTTATTAACCACATATTCACCTTTCATAAAGTAGACAGTCTTTTTAAGTGCTGGGTAATCATTTAAGTGTTTATAGATATCCGTTTCACTTTAGCCCTTCCTTGGTCTGAATAATTTTGTCTGAGTTTGCCGGCAGGAAGAAAGCCACGCCATCTTGACCAACAGTGTAGTCAGGAAAGATATCCTCGGCGCCATTCAAAAACAGAGCTTCCTGTCCAGGAAAAATTATGGGTGGCACGATGTGGTAGTAAAGAAGATGTCCCACACCCGCATCGCGAGCTATTTCGGCAGCCTCAACTGGGCTGGTATGGTAGTCGCGAATATCATAAAGAACTTTAGCTGTGCTTTTGTTGCCAAGTTTTGTTGCAACTTGCTCCATCATGGTCACCATATTGGGAGCGAGACCTTCGTGAACGAGCAAGTCCACTCCCTCCGCGAACCTCTGAACATTGGCAGACTTCACCGTATCGCCAGAAATAAGTAGCGAACGGCCCTTGTAACTAAAGCGGTATCCCACGGCTGGCTCGACTGGTGCATGGCTTACTGCCAGCGCTTCGATAGTTAGACCAGCTTCATCATAGACTTTAATTAACTCTCCAATCGCGGGTGTCTTAAAGGGTATGGCCGTAAGGCCTGCGCCGGCCAGAGGGGCCACTAGATCACCATGGTGTTCATGACGGTAGACAACGTCTTGGGAATAGGCATCATTGAACCCGTTAACCACGCTATCTACGCCTTCTGGTCCGTAGACGGGAAGGGGGTCCGTGAACTCTCCTCCAGCCCATCGAGCTACGCCCATATTTCCTAGGCCATCGATATGGTCAGAGTGAAAGTGAGTCAGCAAAACGGCTTGGATATCACCCGGTTGGTAACCGATGCGTTGGAGAATAATGCGCCCATTGCTACCACTATCGACAATAAATAGGCGCTGGCCTGCCACCACTGCCACGCAGGGCCCTGAGGCGTTGGGAGCGGCCAATGGGCTGCCTGCGCCGCACAGTGTGAGATGCAATCCATCTTCATGTGTTGCCAAATAATCGGCGCCCATACGGGCTTCGATACCCCTCATCGCTAAACCTGTGACGATACTGTCACGCTGGAGATAACCCAGTATCGCAATGACCGCTACGACAATAAGTAGGACTGCGGCTCGTTTCATGGTCATTACCTTTGGACGACTTTAGCTAACAAAATAATAGCCCAATAAACGCAATCAAGAGAATCATATTCGGTCAAGTCGATCCTCTTTTTAAACGCTTCAGAGTCCCATCCAACTTTGTGGGTTATTGGTTTTATGGCGCTGTTGAATGGTTTCAGTCGACTTAATTGTATTTTTTTTAGTTGGGCCTGTTTTTTATCTAAGCAAAGTTGGCCGAAATAGATTCCCTCAGGTGTTTGAATTTTTCTTATTCTGATGTAGGAGGGTAGTGGAAATTTTAAATAAATATAAATGAACTATGTCTTAACTTCGGCATTTTTAAGTAGATATTAGAGAATTAAAATTAGGGGAAATACTTATGAAAAATACAACGATAGGCTTATCCGCTCTTGCGCTAGCTATTGCTAGTTCGGGCATTGCAGCGCAGGACAGTGGGCTTGAAGAAGTGATTGTCACAGCGGCGAAACGTAGTCAAGATCTGCAGGAAGTGCCGATTGCGGTAAATGCATTCACATCCCAAGTTATCCAAGAGGCCGGTATTAATGATGTGCAAGATATCGCCAGAATGACGCCAAGCGCTCATGCAACAACCACTAGGAGTCCTTTTCAGACTAGGCTGGCCATTCGTGGAATCGGTACGGCACAAAATGATCCCGCTTTAGAGCCCTCAGTCGGTATCTTTGTCGACGGGGTGTTCTTGGGTCGCACCGGTTTGGGTACCTCCGACCTTACCGATATTGAGCGTATTGAGGTGCTGCAGGGACCCCAGGGCACGCTTTATGGCAAAAATACCAATGCTGGCGCCATTAGTGTGATTACTAAAAAGCCCAATCTCGAGGAGACGGAAGGTTACGCACAGTTCTCTACCGGAGACTACGGCATGAGAAAAGTAACGCTGACCGCAACAGGGCCTCTGAGTGAGACTGTCGCTTACCGCCTTTCGGGCAACAGTCATCAACACGATGGCTACTATGATAATGCCAATGGCTCTGATCCCAGCGATGCCGATGATTGGAATGTGCAGGGTAAGCTTCTGTGGGAGCCCAGTGCAGAGTTAAGTGTGGTGCTAAATGCGTCTCATGTAGAACGCGATAGTGCAGGTGGTGGCTTCGATATTATGCCGAGTGCTGGCGTGCAAGCGGAGCTTGCTAGTCAGGGATTACCAGCGGCTGATACTGATCCTTACAACCATAATATAGCCACCGATTCAGATGGTCTATTTGAGATGGAATCGGACAATTTGTCACTTTATGTTACCTATGACCTTGACTGGGGAAGAGTGACCTCGCTTACTGCTTGGAATGACTATGAGTTCTTAACGAATACAGATGCCGATGGCTCACAGCTTGATCTTCTAGGAATGGCAATGCCTGAACCCAATTCAGGAGATAGTCTGTCGCAGGAAATTCGTCTGGATTCAACTCTGAGTGATACTATCGACTATCAAGTCGGATTGTACTACTACGATCAAAAGACACAGCGCGGTGCTGATGGATATGTGGGTACAGTTATAGGAGAAGATTTTGTAACCCTTGCCGGGCCAGCTTACTTGGGAGCACTCGCTACGTTTGGACCGCAGCAGATCCCGCTTCTTGGGTTTGCCGCCAAACCAGGTGATTCCATTGGAGGCAAAAATGTTTGGGATTCAGAGACACTGGCTGCCTTTGGTCAGATGACTTGGCGTGCTTCTGATCGTCTTTCTGTGACCGCGGGTCTGCGCTGGACCGACGAGGAAAGAGTAGCTGACCTCCTCACTATAACTACCAGCACACCTTTGACGCCCATGGAACAGGCACAATTGCAGCAGATCGGAGCCGGGATTCAACAAAACCCCAATCTACCTGCAAGAACTAAAGGTGTGGTTCTGAACCTAATTAGCACACCATTTATCGACAGATTGGCTACAGAGATTGATGCAACGCTTGAGCGTCGCAGCATTAACAAAGATTGGCTGATGAAAGTAGCCTATGACCTTGATGATAACAGCATGGTATACGCCAGTGCCTCAACAGGTACTAAATCTGGTAACTTTAATGGCGTAAATGGCCCCGCGATCTCACGTGAATTTGACGATGAAAAAACTAGGAGCTATGAGTTGGGTATCAAGTCCACTCTGCTTGATTCAACATTACGTATTAATGCGGCAGCCTTCGTCACCGAAGTTGATAATCTTCAATTCCAGTCCCAGTTAGCAGACGCAGGTACTGCTGTAAGTAATGCGGCTATGGCTGAAGTCGCTGGGGTGGATATATCACTTCAGGCAAAGCCATTAGACAACCTGACTTTGGAAGCTGGCGTGTTGTATATGGATAAGTACGAGAATATTCGACCCGCCCTTGAAGAAGGAGATGTTGAAGAAATTACCAATTTGAACTTCGTGGCAGATTGGAGTGGCAATTTGGCGGCTACCTTTGTGATTCCTGTTGAGCAGGGGGCAGTCTATATGCGCGGTGATTACATCTATCGCGGCGAGCATGAAGTTTCAAATGGTCGAGATGACCGAAAAGAGTTAAATGCGAGAATAGGCTGGCGCAATGACAATTGGAATCTATCGATTTGGGGCAAGAACCTGACCGATGATGAGTACGCATCCATGATTAACAATGTCCAGAAATGGAGTGGTAACCAACCCCATCTGTTAGCACCACCGAGAACCTATGGTGTCGATGTGCGTTATAACTTTTAATAGTCGCTGAAAAGGATAAACGGCCGGCAATTCGCCGGCCGTTTATCCAATGGCTAGATTAAAACAGCAGTGGAATTTATTATTGGTGTTCCAAGATTAGTTGTTGTCAGACTGAAGGTTTTTTTTGAGTATGGCGCTTCACAATTCTTGTACAGGAGAAATCTAAGATGAGGTGGTTGGGTCGTCTACACAAACCATGGCTGCACTTCCTTATTTTAGGTAGCGTTTTATATCAGATTCAAATCACAGTATTTCCCGATCCCAAAACGGTGATAGGGCCATTGAGCGCATCGCGACAGGAAGTTTTGCAACAGCAGTGGCTGACAAGTTTTGGACAACCACCTACTGTCAAACAGCAAGCAAAACTGATCGCCGATGAGTTGGAGCGTGATCTGCTGTTTCAGCGTGCCCTGGAGCTTAGGCTTCATTTGCAGGACGGCATTGTCTACGACCAGCTCATTCGCAATATGCGTTTTCTGGATGTCGATACAGATAAAAGTAACTCCGAGTTATTTCGGGCGGCTATGGATATGCGCCTCCATCTCGGGGACGAAGTGGTTAAACGGCGACTGATTGACAAAATGAAACAACGACTATTAGTGATTAATCCTCCCATTGAAGTCGAAGAAACACAAATCGCCACAGAGTTTATTACGCGTAAGCATGAATTCTATCGCTCACCGCGCTATTCGTTTGCCCATGTATTTATTAACCCAGAGCGCGAAGCTGAGCTTGAGTCAGTGATAAAAACGATTCAAGAGCAGCAATTAGATGCGAGAGCAGCCAGGTATCTAAGTTCGCCATTTATATCGGGCTATGAATTTCAAGCACAGACGGCCGAGCAATTGGCACGTAACTTCGGGGGCATATTTATATCAGACCTAGTTAAAATAGACCCTGCTGTTAATCAATGGCATGGCCCCATCCGCTCTTCTTTTGGTTGGCATTATGTTTGGGTTAGTGCCGTCGAAGCGGGGCGAGATGCCCGTTTAGACGAGGTGGCACCTCAACTACGACGTAGCCTCGAAGTCACAGCGCGTGAGCAAGCCTTACAGGCTGCGATGGTGGCTTTGCGGTCCAACTACGAGGTGCGGCAGTGAACCCTTTGTTGCGCATAATCGCGATGATAAGCGCATCGCTATTACTATCTCATAGCGCTTGGGCGCATCTTTTTGCGCCCTCACTGCTCAAGATTTCAGAAGTCTCGCCACAGTCTTATCAGGTGGTATGGAAAACGCCAGCCAAGATCACCAGCAATATCCCTTTGCAGCCCATCTGGCCCGTGGGTTGTGACAGCGAAACAGAGAGTTCGCCTATGACAGAAGGCACGGGCATTGTATCCAGCTGGCAACTAGTCTGTGAGCCGTCATATGAACAAGGCTTAGTCGGGCAGATCTTGGGTGTCTCCGGCCTCGGGGTTAACCAGGTATCGGCTATGGTTATAGTCAACCTGCGCGATGGCCGCCATTACCAACAGATACTGACTGCCGAAACACCACAATTCCGAGTACCGCTTGAGCCTGCGCAGAACCAAGTAATGACTGAGTACTCAGTGCTTGGTGCAGAGCATATTTGGGGTGGTATTGATCACCTGATGTTTGTCTTTGGCTTGTTACTATTGATTGGGGTTGGGGCAGGGTGGCGATTAATTGGCACCATCACGGCGTTTACGCTGGGTCACAGTATTACTCTGTCACTGGTGACGCTGGGTTTCTTAAGCTACTCAGTGCCGCTGGTGGAATTCACCATAGCTCTGAGTATTTTTATCTTGGCATTAGACCTTGCCCGCGGTGATAAAGGTGGATTATTCCGCCGTTATCCTTGGTGGCTAGCTGGTGGTTTTGGCCTGCTGCATGGTATGGGGTTTGCGGGGGCGTTAGCGGAGGTTGGTCTGCCTCAGGGTAGCGTGCCCTTGGCACTGCTATTTTTCAATATCGGCATAGAGCTGGGACAAATTGCTTTTATCCTACTGCTACTAGGTGCTTGGCAGCTGGTTAAACGCCCGCTGTCAGGCTGGCAACAGCGGCTGTTGCCGGTGCCGGTTTATGCGTTGGGTGGGCTGTCGGCTATGTGGTGTATTGAGCGTGGGCTACTACTGCTACCCTAGGCCGGTTGAAGGTAATTCAGTCAATCGGAACAACCAGCCGGTTAATGTATTAGGTAAATTTGACATCCTGCTCTGCAGGAGCAAAAAAGAGAGAGGATTGTATGTTTAAGAAAATCGGGTTAGGCGTGATTGTTTTGTTACTTGTGGCTATTGGCTATGTCTGGATCAAATTTGTGTTTCCCTTACAGACATCAGCGGATAGAAATGGGCCAGCTACCGCAGGCCGCGATTACGCCTTGCAAGACGACAGTCGGTTAACCTTGCCCGTCCCGCAAGTGGCCAATTATCAGGCTGCGCCTAACCCCGATATGAATCTCTATTGGGGTGAATTGCATGTGCATACTAGCGAAAGTTTTGATGCCGCTCTGTTTGGTAACACACTGAGTATTGAAGATGCCTACCGCTTCGCCAAGGGCGAACCACTAACCGTTGCTGGTAGTGAAGTCATGCAGCTTAGCCGTCCACTAGACTTTTTGGCGATTACCGACCACGCGGAAGGCTTTGGCACTCGTACTCATTGTGATGAGCCAAATCTTTCTTTGAGCGAGCGCGTTGCCTGCTGGCTGGCCAACGAGCCCAACCCGATGATTTTTCAACTCTTAACCTCCAAGATTCGAGGGGTAGCGGAACCTGGGGATCCATCAAAACCCGCCGGCGTCTACCAGCCGAAGATCCGCCAGCCTCCTAAATCCGGTTCTTTCCCAACCTGTAGATTTGGTGATGGTGCGTTTGAACGCTGCTATTCAAACGCCGCTTCCGATTGGGACCGTTATATCAATCTCGCTGACAAGTACTATGAGCCCGGCGAGTTAACTACGTTGATTGGCTATGAGTTCTCGCCGGGACTGCCCGAGCAGGGCAAGCATCACCGCAATATTATTTTCCGCTCCAATACGGTGCCTGAACGTGCTATTTCAAGTTTGGATGTGCCCAATGCCATTGAACTGTGGAAGGGACTTGAAGCCACTTGTTTTGAAGACTGTGATTTTTTGACCATACCTCATAATCCCAATAAAGCTTGGGGACTGATGTACTCGCGCTACACCTGGGATGGTCAAGAATATAACGAGGCCGACTGGCGCTTACGACAGCAGCGCGAACCACTGGCAGAAATATTCCAGGTGAAGGGCGCGCAGGAGTGCGCGCTCGGTGTCGGTGCTACGGATGAAGAATGCGCTTTTGAACAGGTGTTTGATCCTTGTCAGCCCGGTGAAACGACCGGCTGTGCCTTCGAGACGGGATTTGTCCGTCAGGGCTTGAAGGTAGGATTAGAGCTTGAGCGAGAGTTGGGCTTCAATCCGCTGCAAACTGGCTTTATAGCCGCCACCGACAGCCATAATTCTAACCCCGGTGATGTAGAGGAATGGGACTTTCCTGGTGCCGTCGGTGCAATAACTTCATCTGCATCTCGACGCCTGAGGCCTTCCCCGGAAGCACAAGCTCCCTATAAAACAGCGATTAAATTTCACACCTCTGGGGGTCTTGCGGCGGTTTGGGCGCCTGAGAATACCCGTGAGGCAATATTTGATGCCTTAGCCCGTCGTGAAACCTACGCTACCTCGGGCCCGCGCGTGGCGGTGCGGTTCTATGCTGGTTGGGATATTGATAAGGCCGTTGTCAACGACCCCAATGCGGTTCAGTCTGTAATGGTAGATGGGGTACCTATGGGTGGTGTGCTACGCACCAACAATTCAAAACAGGCATCTCCCGGCTTTTTTGTCTGGGCGACCCGCGATCCAATGGATGCTCCCTTACAGCGCGTCCAAATGATCAAGGGTTGGATTGATGCCGAGGGTCAAACCCAAGAAAAAGTGGTTGATATTGCCTGTGCTGATGGATTGGCTGTTGATTTGGCAACGGGACGCTGTCCAGACAATGGCGCAACGGTTGATCTTAACAGTTGCAATTTCAGCACTGGTTCCGGCGCTAATGAGTTAAAAACCCTATGGCATGATCCTGACTTCGATCCGGCCCAGAATGCCTTCTATTATGTGCGCGCTTTAATGAACCCAACTTGTCGCTGGTCTACTTATGATGCTATCCGGCTTGGCAGGGAGCCAGATCCTCGCGTACCGGCAACAATTCGCGAGCGGGCCTGGACTAGTCCAATCTGGCTTGATCATGAGGGCTGACAGGATAGGCGGATTTACAAGATTGCATGGTTTCTTAGCAAGGAGGCTTGGATCACCTAAAAAATCTGGCCGATTATGATTCCTAAATGTGATTGCGTAACACCATAATAAGTGCGCCAACAAAACTAATGAGCTAGGTTTCGAAAGGTGTTTAAACTGGTATTTGATTTCGTCTCAACCAGTGCCGATTACCAACACTTTGACAAGATGCTATTCGATAAAAAGAGATATAACCTATGAACCATCGCACTTCATTATTTATCATTTGCGTTCTGATCGCCGCCTGCTCTGACGACCAGGCCCTAAAGGATAAACGTGCCCAGGCTCAAGAATACTATCGCACGACCAATACGGTTATCCCGCAGAATGATGAAATCATAAGTTTCCCAACAGTATCTAAACCCGATCATAATCGCCCCGCCCCTAACCTTGATCGCAATGCCTATTTTGGCGATTTGCATGTGCACACAACGCTTTCCTTTGATGCGTCTGCTTTTGGTACCACCGCATCACCGGCCGATGCGTATCGCTATGCCCAGGGTGCGGCGATCAAGCATCCCAGCGGTTTTGAAGTACAGCTGGCACAACCCCTAGATTTCTATGCGGTTACCGATCATGGCATATTTCTTGGTTTGATTAATGATGCCGCAGATACCGAGACAGATTTTTCGCAATACGAACTAGCTAAGCCGTATCACAATATTAATGAGTCGGTCGATGGTGGTATTTTAGATTTGGCCAAACGAAGCATGGTATTCGGCAACTTCATTAGTGATGTGGTGGGGGGGCTTCTCGATGGTACTATCGAGAATAGCGTCGTCAATAAGGTCAGTAAATCTGCCTGGTCGAAAACTATTGAAGCGGCCGATGAGGCCTATGTACCAGGTACCTTTACCACCTTTGCAGGCTATGAGTTCACTTCATCCACGTCGGAGCGAGAGGCATTGCATCGCAACGTTATTTTTCGTGGTACCGAACGCATACCGGCACTGCCTTTTACTCGTTTTAACAGCCTCAATCCTGAAGGCCTGTGGGCTTGGATGGACAATATGCGTGAGCAGGGCGTAGAAAGTTTGGCAATACCACACAACAGCAATGGCTCTAATGGCGCCATGTTTATGTTTACCGACTGGGCGGGCAATGCCATTGATCAGGAATATGCTGACCTGCGCTCGCGCAATGAACCACTGGTTGAAATCACTCAGGTGAAAGGCACATCAGATACTCATCCATTGCTGTCAAAAAATGATGAGTGGGCTAATTTTGAGATCTTTCCTCTGCGCACCTCCACCAAAATATTCAGTGACCCACCGGGCAGCTATGTGCGAAATGCATGGCAACGCGGCCTATCCATGCAGGAGCGAGGTGGCGGCAATCCCTATAAGTTTGGTGTGATTGGCGCCAGTGATACTCATACAGGCGCAGCTTCACTGGAAGAAGATAACTACTTTGGCAAAATCGGTTCGTTTGATAGCAACGCCGAAAAGCGTGGCTCGGTGCCAGCGAGCTTTCTCTATGGTACTTTAGTCAAGCTGGCTGCACCGGAAATGATCCAAGAGACAGCCGATAAGACCTACCTTGATTTTTCAGGCTACCACTACTGGGGTGCGTCTGGTATTGCCGGAGTCTGGGCCGAAGAAAATACCCGCGAAGCGATTTACGATGCACTGCGTCGTAAGGAAACCTTTGCTACCAGCGGCACACGTATCAAAGTTCGATTTTTTGCCAGTTACGATCTCGCTGATGCTGAGTTAAATAGCCCAGACCTGATTAAAAACGCCTACCAAAGCGGCATCACCATGGGTGCCACCCTGCAAGCGAGCGGTGAGCGCCAACCCACATTTTTAACTTGGGCGGTAGCTGACCCCAATACCGCGCAATTACAGCGCGTACAAATTATTAAAGGCTGGTTTGAAGACGGCGAACATCAGGAGCAGGTTTACGACGTAGCCTGCGCCGACGGCTTAACCGTAGATCCACAAACTCATCGCTGCCCAGACAACGGCGCCCAGGTCAATCTAGATGACTGTTCAAGAACCGTAAATGTTGGCGCCGGAGAGCTTAAAGCACTGTGGCAAGACCCCAATTTTACGCCGGGTCAAGAGGCATTTTACTATGTGCGCGCCTTGGAAAACCCGGTGTGTCGATGGTCAACCTGGGACGCCATACGCGCTGGTCAACCACCGCGTCCAGACCTGCCAGCCACTATTCAAGAGCGCGCATGGTCATCGCCTATTTGGTACAGCGCCTCCAATAACAATAACTTTGTAGAGTAATAACCTTGAAAACAGCAACCACAAATAGCGGTAATCAATCCGTAGACGTTTTAATTATTGGCGCGGGCCTTTCGGGCATCGGTGGCGCCTGCCATTTGCGTCGCAACTGTCCTGACCGCAGTTTTATGATCCTAGAATCCCGGGAAGCCAGCGGTGGTACTTGGGATTTATTTCGTTACCCTGGTATTCGTTCCGACAGCGATATGTACACCTTCGGCTATGGGTTTAAACCATGGAGCGACAAATCGTCTATTGCAGACGGCCATAAGATACTCCGCTATATTCGCGAGGCGGCAGCGGAATATGATGTAGAGCAGCACATCCGTTACCAGCATAAAGTGTTGTCCGCCAACTGGTCATCGACTGACCAGCGCTGGTTGGTCACTGCTGAGCTAGGGGATACTGGCGAGCAGGTCACCATCGACTGCCAGTTTATTTTTAGTTGCAGTGGTTATTACGACTATGATCAGGGCTATACCCCGGAGTTTGCCGGTATTGATAAGTTTAAGGGCCAGGTTATTCACGCTCAACATTGGCCCGAGAAATTGAATTATAAAGACAAGCGCGTTGTGGTTATTGGCAGCGGTGCTACTGCCGTCACCCTGGTGCCAACCATGTCCAAAGACACGGCCAGCCTAGTTATGTTGCAACGCTCACCGAGCTATATTGCCAGCGTACCCAAAGAACAACCCCTTGCAGAGAGACTGCGCAAATGGCTGCCAGATCGCTGGGTTTTCCGCCTGACCCGCTGGAGCCGTGTATTTTTTCAGATTTATCTCTACCAGTTATCCCGCAAGAAGCCACAACAGCTTAAAAAACTTCTGCTTGGACGAGTGCGTCAGGAGATGGGTCCAGACTATGATGTGGATACCCATTTCACCCCAGACTATAACCCCTGGGATCAGCGTCTGTGCGCCGTACCTGATGGCGATCTGTTTGCCGCTATTCGCGAGGGACGTGCCGAGGTGGTGACTGATCATATTGATCACTTTAATAAACAAGGCATCGAACTCAAATCTGGGCAACAGCTAGATGCCGATATCGTGGTGCTGGCGACTGGATTGAACCTTAAGTTTGCAGGCGGTGTTCAGTATAGTGTTGATAATAGGGTTCTTGATTTCACTGAGCATTTTATCTTCCGCGGAATGATGTTTTCTGACTTGCCCAATATGGCCTTCACAGTTGGCTATACCAATTCATCCTGGACGCTCAAAGCTGATTTGACTGCAAAATATGTATCGCGATTGCTCAATAAAATGGCACGCCGCGGTTACACCAGTGTGACGCCTCGTCTAAAAGGCGAAGTTGAGGAAGTACCATTGCTCGATTTTGATGCGGGCTATGTGTTGCGTTCGCGGGAGAGCTTTCCTAAACAGGGTAACCGGCTGCCATGGAAGAACTATCAGAATTACATTCGAGACTTTATCGGGTTGAGCCTTGGCCGCCAGAATGATGACGAATTAGAGTTTCACTAATGGTCCAGTCCTTATCCCAAAAAATCAGGCTTAAAAACTAACTATGTCGACCCTGTTGCTGGCTCTGCTATTTCTTTTTCTGGCCCTGCACAGCTATCGCGAATATTGGCGTCTGCGCACTTTGCCCCAGCTTCATCATGCCGAATTTACAGGGGAGTTGATCAAAGTAGGCGCCACCTATATGGCTCGACGGCCAGCTCGCAACGGCTGTTTGCATTCAATTATTTGCTTTCCCGGTTTTCTGGAGGATATGCGTTATTTTCAGGATCTATATAAAGATGAAGATGCTGAACTGATTCTGGTAAATAACGCTAATTATCACTGTCCTTTTTTAAAGCAGGGAGTGATCACCAATGTCAGCGGGCTGGATTGGCCAGAAAATCCTTACCCAGTAGGCACCATCGAATACGATGCATTTTATCTGGGGCTCACGCTTCAGCGACTTGTCAGTGGCCGTGAAGTTTTTTTGCATGGTCACTCTCGTGGCGCTGCCGTGGTGTTAGAAACTGGCCGTCAGTACCCTGAGGTGACAGGCTCGAAGGAGCGCCCGATACGTGCTGTTCTCGAAGCCCCGGTGCTGCCGCAGGCTCGCACAGCGGGCAATGGTTCAGATCCGCTGCCATATCACATCCGCTGTTATTTTTTGCCAATATTTTTTGGACGCATGCGCAATATCAGTACCGAGCGGCTACTTAAGCTGACTCTGATGCGTCCCACCAATAGGCTAAAAACCGAGCTCTTAAAATCCATCTTTAGTACCACCCGACGCTATACTACCTGTGTCATCAATTTTAAATCTATTGTTACTTGGCAGCGCAGTATGGGGTTTGAAGTTTATGATAATTTCCCTTTGCTAACCGTCATTGTTGGGGAGCGCGATACGACTTTAGACGGACCCAGTATGCTGGCTAGTGCAGAGCAGGGACAGGCGCGAAACAGTGGCCTGAGAATTATCAAGACTGAGAATACCAATCACTTTATTAGCCTCGAGCAGCCAGAGACGATCCGAGCTATTCACTGATTGGATTAAGCTCAGTGTGCTAGCGGTGATCCTGGCGACGGCAAAAAATAGCGGTCTAAAAGTTAACAATAGTTATCGATATTCGGCCGAAAATGCTTCCATCCAGTTTTTCGCGATTACTATAATCGGTCAGCTTAAAAATTTATCGCTATTGAATAGCGACTAATAAAAGGTCTGTATATGAAGCGTATTCTTATTACCGGTGCTGCCAGTGGTTTGGGTCTGGCCATGGCGAAAAAATACGCCAGTGAGGGTTGGGCTGTCTGTGTTGCCGACATCCAAGATGAAGAAGGCCGCAATATTGCCTCCCAGCTGACGGAGCAACATAACAGCGATTGTTTTTTTCAGCATCTAGACATTACAAATGAAGATCAATGGCAGCAACTGGTTAATTCCATTTCTAAACGCTGGCTGGGACTGGATGCCTTAATTAACAATGCAGGTGTGGCATCCGGCGGGGCAATCGATAGTTTGCCAGTAAAGGATTTTCAGTGGACAGTTGATATTAATTTAATGGGTGCTGTTAAAGGCTGTCATTTCTGTGTACCTCTATTGAAAAAAAGCAAAGGTATGCTAATCAATGTGGCCTCTATGGCAGGCTTAGTATACATGAGAAGGATGTCAGCATACAGCGCATCTAAAGCAGGAATAGTGGCGTTGTCAGAGTCTTTGTTAAGTGAATTAGCGCCTTTTGGTGTAACAGTATCTGTTGTATGCCCCGCATCTTTTCCCAGTAATCTCTTGAGTACCATCCGCAGTAGTAGTGCTGATGGCGTCACAGTGGCTGGCAAGCTTATGGCCAGATCACCTGTAAGCGCTGATGATATTGCGACCAGGGTTTATAACGATTCAAGGAAAGGCAGGCACATTATTATTCCGCATTTTCGCGAAGCAATATTGTGGAGGATTAAACGTTACCTTCCAGGAATTTATTATATTTTTATGAAAAAACTGGTGCATAAAATCATCAGCCGTTAACTGCGAAATCTCATATCTAAAATAGGAATAACCATGAATAATTAGATAGGCAGCCAACCGATGGCGGGTCACCGCACCACCCTGACTCTGCTTATGCTGGCTTTTACTCTGTCGATTTGCGACCGGATGATTCTGTCGATCCTGTTTCCGAATATACAGGCAGAGTTTGGCTTAAGCGATACCCAGTTGGGGTTGTTAGGCGGAATAACATTCGCACTATTTTACGCCACCATGGGGCTGCCTATTGCCCGTCTGTCTGATCAATACAATCGCAAGTACATTATTATTGCAAGCTTGGTGATCTTTTCCTTGATAACTGCTTTTAGTGGTATGGCTGCTGGTTTTATCAGCTTACTGCTTTTTCGAATCGGTGTGGGTATCGGTGAGGCGGGAGTAAATCCGGCCAGCCATTCGATTATTGCCGATTACTTCCCGCCCCAGCGCCGCGGATTTGCCATGGCCATCTTAATGCTGGGTGGTAGTTTCGGCATGATGTTGAGTTTTGTGGGTGGCGGTTTTATTGCTGAGGCTTATGGCTGGCGTATTGCTCTAGTGTCAGTAGGTGTCCCCGGTGTTTTATTGGCAGTGTTTATGGCTAAGTTACTCAAAGAGCCTGTCAGGGGCACTTTTGAAACGGAGACACCGCCACCACCACCGCCAATACTTACCACCGCGGCTGTCATGTGGGCCAACCCGGTTATGCGCCACTTGATAGCGGCCTCGATTATAGTGGGAATGGTCTCTTATGGCCTGACCCAATGGTTGCCTACCTTCTTTATGAGAAGCCACGATCTCAGCCAATCTGAGACCGGCATTGGGATTTTACTATGCTATGGTTGGTGAGCTTAGAGCCTTTTTTGAGATATTAAGAGAAAGCAAACGAATAATCTGCTGTTTATGTCAATTCGATATTCTTTCTCTTAATTAAGCTTGCGACAATAAATATTAATGTGATTTGTTGAAGTGTTTCCCAACCGCACGGTAGAAAGAAATTTCTTCTTTTGTGCTCACATTGCCTCGACTTGAGAATTGCGCCACAACATAATTATGCTTCTTGTTGACATACAGATACTGTCCAGAAGCACCACGTGCGATAAACTCTTTATCATAATCGACAGGTAACCACCATTGCAGGCTATATCCATCGATATATTGACCGTTTTGTGCAATCCATGGTTCTTGAAAGGAGCCTTGAGCATGTTGCACCATATCCAGCCAATCATCATTGACAACTGTCTTGCCTTCGAAGACAAGATCCTCAAGATAAATTTGACCCAAATGGGCAAAATCCTGCAGTGTCACCGATAAACAACAATGACCCATTGGGTTGCCGGCTGAATCTATACCCCATTGTGCATCACTGCTAAATCCGCCTGGGCTCCACAATTTTTCTTGTACCACATCAATATAGGGTTTGTTATAAGCCCCTTCTACAACGCGTGATAATACATGTGTATCGGTTGCAATATAGTTAAAGTCGGTGCCGGATGCTGTTCTTCTGGATAATTCTGCTATCCATTGATCAAAATTCTTTTTCAAAATCATGATGTCAAAATACATATGGGTTCTGTTGGGTTTGCCTTGATGATGAAAAAAATCAATACCAGAGGACATCATTAAAACGTGCTTGATTGGCGTTTCTCCGTAGGCTGTGCCCTTAAATTGTGGGGCATATTGGTCCACTCTGTCATTTAGGCTGGCAATTTTTCCTTCTTGCACAGCAATGGCTACAACGGTGGCGGTAAAGCTTTTGCTGGCTGACCAAAGGTGATAGGTTGTGGCTTGGTCAATGCCTTGGTCATAGTTTTCTACCACAACTTTATTGTCAGCTAAGACCATTAAGCCGGTAAGTTTTGCTTTGCTGAAATAATCTTCAGCGGTATAAGTTTTACCATTGTATTGATAGGTAATACTTTTTAAATCGGTTAATTCTCGCTGATAGTGGCGAGGATTTGCTGACGCTTTTAAATCAACCTGTTCGCTCACCGTCTGCCAATTGCTGAAGACTTCAGCTCTGGTGGCAAAGGGGTTGAGTCCAGTGTAGAACCGCCACCCCTGAGCATCAGCCCATGGTTGACAGCTATATAAAGAAATACCGCTGATACCAATGAGTGTCGTATAAGAAAATACTTTCAGGATTTTTTTTATCATGGGTTTTATCCTAATTAAACTTTATGTGTTAAAACTCAAATTGTCCGTTATCAGTCGTTTGATATTCTCCGAGCTACAATGTGATAGCCCTATTGCATCGCCGATAACTGCCGTTGTTGTGATAGATAATCCCCAACCGCGCGATAAAAAGTAATTTCTTCTTTTTTGCTGACTTTACCCTGAGCTGAAAATTGTGCGACGACATAGTTTTGCTTTTTGTTAATATACATATATTGCCCAGCAGCGCCTCTGGCAATAAATTCTTGGTCATATTCAACAGGTAACCACCACTGCAGGCTATAGCCATCTTTATAGCGGCCATCGTCTAAAATTTTTGGTTCTTGGAAGGGGGCTTGAGCAGTCTGAACCATGTCCAGCCAATTATTTTTGACAATCTGCTCTCCGTCCAGCACAAGATCCTCTAAGTGAATTTGACCAAAATGGGCAAAATCCTGCAGCGTAACCGATAACGACATCTGACCAAATGGATTACCATCGGCATCTACGCTCCATTGTGCATCACTGCTAAATCCGCCTGGACTCCATAATTTTTCCTGCACCAGATCAATAAAAGGCTTGTTGTAGGCAGCGGCTACCACTCTTGACAAGACATGCGTATCAGTCAGTCTATAGTTAAACTCTGTGCCGGATTCTACTCTTCTAGTTAATGCCGCAATTTTGTTATCAAAACTCATTCTTCTAACAAAAACATCAAACATTAAATTTGCTCTATTGGGCTTGCCTTTATGATGAAAAAAATCAATCCCTGAAGACATCATTAAAACGTGCTTGATCGGCGTTTCTCCGTAGGCCGTGCCTTTAAACTGCTCAGTATATTTGTCCACTCTATCATCAAGACTTTCGATCATGCCTTCTTTAACGGCAATGCCTACCATGGTGGAGGTAAAGCTTTTAGTTGATGACATAATCATATAGGTTGTTGCTTGATCTATTCCTTGGTCATAGTTTTCAACCATAACTTTGTTATCGGCTAGTACCATTAAACCTACTAAATTTGCCTTGTTGAAATAATCGGCGGCGGTATAAGTTTCGCCATCGTATTCATAGCTAATGTCATTTAAATCGATTAATTCCCGCTGATACTGGCGGGGATTATTTGATGCTTTTAACACAGCATAGGGGGAGACAAGGTGCCAATTACTTTGTGTGTGGACTCTTGAGATAAAAGGATTCGCTTTGTGAAACAGTCTCCAGCCTTGATGGTCTGTCCATGGTCGAAAAACAAATAAAGATGCCGTAATAATAAAAATGAATGCTGCAAAAAAAGCTAATTTCAGGATTTTCTTTATCATTGAATTCACGCTAGTAAAATTTTATATTTGTGAGCCAAAAAGATAATCAGTGCTTAATGACTATCAGTGTTTATTGATTGCTATTGAGTAACTGGCAACGCTTTAGCAAGCGGGGTTCATTAAAGCCATCTCGTCTATGCAGGATCGAGCGGTTATCCCAGGCGATAACATCACCAACTCGCCACTGGTGGGTGATAACGTGTTTATCATCTGTGGCATAGGTCCACAGTTCATCAAGTAGTGCTTCACTATCTTGCAAAGATAGACCATCGATATAGGCCCACGCTCTGCGACCTAAATACAGTGCTTTTTTAGCTGTTTCCGGATGGGTATAAACGATGGGATGTAACTGCCCTGGAGCGTCTCTGGGGTCTCCCGATGCGACCTCCTCAAAACCTTGGCGTAGTTTGCCATCACTGGTGTGCGTGCGATCATGTTTTATTGATAAGCTCTGTATGCGGTTTTTTAATTCCGTAGGTAAGCTGTTATAAGCCCCATATTGGTCAGCAAACTGGGTATCGCCGCCCTTTGAAGGAATAATCTCACTGTATAGAACCATACCAATGCCCGGTTCTTTATGAGAGGTCATATCGGCATGCCATACTGCTTCGCCGTCGCCCAATCCGCCTATAGATTTGCCGTCTTTTTCAATATTGGACAATTGAAGTATATAAATACTGCCGCCGCCTTGACGCTTAAACTCTTCTTCAGTCACGCCCATTTTGTCAAAGTACGGAATGGTATCCAGTCGTCCAAACTTGGCACTAAATGCCTGCAGCTGATCATCGCTTAGGGTTTGCTCGCGAAAACGTAACACGCCATATTGCAACCACAGTTGATAAATCTGTTTAAATACTTCGTCGTCTACGGTGGTGAGATTACAGTCGCTGATATCGACGCCAAACGATGGCGTTATAGGCTGGACCTGCATTTCAATTTCCCCGTTGCTTGTGCTGTTAATTCGAAGTGCAGTTTAACTTTCACCACGATTTGCTGTTATTTATTTGCGCAGGGTTATTGTCTATTTACGCAATATTGTGAATTTTATTTATAGCGGTTTGGGGGGGGGGTAATGAAGATTACACAGACGGTATTGTACGGCAAAACAAGCATTGGCCAGCTGACCATTGTTTATCAAGCGGCGGCTTATATTGCCAATCGACCAAAACAAAAACGCCTCATTCGAGGCGTTTTTTATATCAAGCTGTTAAGAACCCGTTAGAGGACTGCGACAGTAATCAGGCATTAGGTAGGATGATAGCTTTAGTTTCCAAAAACTCCTCCAAACCATGCCCGCCCCATTCGCGACCATTGCCGGACTGCTTATAGCCGCCCATTGGTGCAGTAAAATCAGGGCCTCCACCGTTAATATGAATATTGCCTGTTCGCAGTTGTCGTGCTACCTCAATCGCGTGATCGTCACTGCTGGATTGCACATAGCCAGACAGGCCGTAAGGGGTATCATTGGCTATCTCAATCGCTTCAGCTTCAGTTTCATAGGGAAGAATTGCCAGTACAGGGCCAAAAATTTCTTCTCTGGCGATCGTCATACTGTTGTTAACATCACCAAAAATAGTCGGCTTTACAAAGTAACCTGCATCCAGTCCATCGGGACGGCCAGTGCCACCGGCAACCAGTGTTGCGCCCTCGTCGATACCTTGCTGAATCAAGCCCTGAATTTTTTCGAATTGGGCTACGCTGGCAACAGGGCCAATGATGGTGCCAACAGTGAAAGGGTCACCAGGTTTGACATTTTCCGCAGCCGCTTTAGCAATTTGCAGGGCTTCGTCGTGTTTAGCCTTGGGTACTAGCATCCGCGATGGCGCGTTACAGGATTGACCTGAATTAGTCATGATTTGTTCAACACCACCAGCCACCGCCGTTTGTAGATCTGCATCGTCCAGCACGATATTGGCAGACTTGCCACCCAGTTCTTGAGCTACACGCTTGACGCTGTCAGCCGCTGCTTTGGCTACCAAAATACCTGCGCGGGTAGAGCCGGTGAACGACATCATATCAATATCTGGGTGTGTAGACATGGCTTCACCAACATCAGGGCCATCACCGTTGACTAGATTAAAGACCCCTTTGGGGACACCGGCGGCATCAAGGACTTCGGCAAGCAAGATTGCATTGATGGGGGCAATTTCACTAGGTTTTAACACCATGGTGCAGCCTGCGGCCAACGCCGGTGCCACCTTGCATACAATCTGATTGATTGGCCAGTTCCACGGTGTAATAAGACCGCAAACACCAATAGGTTCTTTGCGCTGTAGATGACTACCTTTGTTTTCTTCCCAGCTATAGGCTTTTAGAATCTCCAATGTAGTAGCAAAATGTGCCTGACCCAGTGCGGCCTGCCCCATATTGGAGAGCCATATTGGCGAGCCCATTTCTGTCGAAATAGTTGACGCTATGTCATCGTAACGCTTGCCATACTCATCGAGAATAGCCGCTAGTAAATCTATCCGTTGCTCAACGGTGGTGTTTGAAAAGCTTGTAAAAGCGCTCTTTGCTGCGGCTACCGCTTTATTCACATCAGCGGCATTACCCATACTGATGGTCGCAAAAGCTTGTTCGGTGGCGGGGTTAATAACATCGAGTGTGGCAGGGGTGGTTGGGTCAACCCATTCGCCATCAATATAAAATTTTAGATGTTTTTGCATAGCTGCTACCTTTTATTATTGCTAGTGTTTGATGTGGTGCCATGCTGCGATGGAATAATATAGACAGGAATCGCTTCCGGTCAGTATTTTTCGCCAAAACTTGCTGCTTGTAAATAGCTGCTCACTAATGGCTTGGCTCACTGACGCCCCTGACTTGATGATTTTTCGCGCTTAAAACTGCGCGGCGAAAGTCCGGATTGCTGTTTTATAAATTTTGAAAAAGCCGGTGCATCACTAAAATTGAGGCGTTCCGCGATAGCATACTGCGCCAGACTGGAATATAGCAAATAATGTTTTGCCATCTCAAAACGGACAGCATCATAGAGCTGACGATAGCTAGTCTGATTTTGCTGCAATCTTAGCTGCAGGGTACGACGGCTGATGCCCAATGTGTCGGCAAGCGAGTTGACAGAACACTGGCCGGCATTGATGAGTTCAAGAATCAACCGGTTGGCTTTTATCACAAACTGTGAATTTGTATCTGGTTTATGGTTTATTTCCAGCTTGGGAGTGCTTTGCTTTGATGTCACCTGTGCTGTGATTGGTGAATTAAGCACATCGTCGCTTAAGAAAAATGCATTAATATCTTGGTCGAAATAGAGCTTGTCACCAAAGATTTTTTTTAGCACGGATGCCGAGTCAGGTTTTTTATGGCGAAACTGCAAATAGTTGGGTCGCCACTGGTCACCCAGCAGTAATCGCATTTCGTAAATCAAGGTGGCCATGCCAAGTTCGATGGACTGGATCAGCGAATCGTATTCTGGCGGTTTCGGGTTGAATCGTCTGGCTTCGAAACACAGCGACACGCCAGTTCTTTGTTTGATCAACGTCGCCGAATTGGCCTGAGAATAAAGCTGTTCAATATTGTTAGTCAGATGTTGCAGTACCTCGCCCACCGTTTGACCGCTGTGGATAAATTGCCAGTAGGAGGTGGTTTTGCTGCTGTATTGGTGCTGCGCCAGTTTGGCGCCGAAAAAGCGTTCTTCACAGACCTTCGATGCTTCTTCCAGCAGGCTGTTGCAATGCCGACCGGTGATTTCCATATCTGATCTATACAGCGCCGCAGGGTCGAGGCCTATTTGTCGGGCAATGTGGTGGGGGCTCTGACCATAGCGGTCAAGCAGGTCTGCGGCGCCTTCTAGGGTTCTGCTGGAAATGGTTATTTGCATGGCAATATTATCAACATAAATACGCAAAAATACAACAATTGTGCGCGATATGGCATTTTATGTTGGTACCCCAGCGTATTATTTAACCCACGATATATTCAATTCAGAATAAATTTTATTGCAGATAAACGTCGCTAAATATCATTGAAAAGCTAGAGGGTAGGTAATGGGTCAGTCGGAAATTGAGAGATGGGTGGATGATCCAGCCAGCGCTGCGAAGATCGCCAGTGTACATGCAGATGTGGTCCAAATACCGCTAAAAAAGACCTACAGCATGGGTGGGCAAGACTTTAGCGGCTGGGATTATTATGGTTTGGTTGTGCGAGTGCGCACTGAAGATGGTGTCGAGGGTGTTAGTGAGGTTTTTGTCACCCCAGGGTGGTATGGCCCAGATACCCCAGGTAGCTGTCAGTTTCTGATTGAACTGGTTTATGGTCCGGCGATGATCGGTGAAAGTGTTTTTGATACTGCAAAGTTGTTACAGAAAATGGACCAGTTATGGATGCATAATCTCTGGTCTAAGGCGGTGCTGGAGCAGGCGCTATTTGACGCTGCCGCCAAGACGGTTAATCGCCCGCTGGTTGATTTGATGGGTGGCAAGGTGCGTGACCGCTTTCCTTTGGTAGGGGGCATAGGAACCGATTCACCGGAAGGTATGGCGGCATCGGCACGGGAATTTGTCGACCGTGGTTTTAGCACCATTAAGATGAAAATCGGCGATATGAGTAAAAAAACCACCCTAGATGTGGAGCGTGTCAAGCTGGTACGTGAGGAAGTAGGGCCGGATATCATTATAAGAGCTGACGCCAATGGTGTGTTTGGTAACGATGTGCAGGCCGCTATCAAATTGGCACGTGTGCTAGAACCCTTCGATTTGGATCATCTTGAGCAACCACTGGCTGCAGATTGTATCGAGGGTATGGCGCGGATACGCGAATCGATTGATATCCCATTGATGGCCGATGAATCGGTGCATAGCCTGCGTGATGCCATTGCTGTGGTAAAGGCGGGTGCTGCCGATATCGTAAAATTAAAAATGGCAAAAAATGGTGGCTACCAGAAGTGTCGGGACATTATCACGGTATGTACCAGCGCCGGTATTGCTATTGAATTGGGTAATGGTCTGCAGACCAGCGCGGCCTCATTGCACGAGTTGAATTTAGCTTGTTCCAACGCATTGGTGCAACCTGCCGGTGAGTTTACTGGGCCCGACAAATTGGTGTCGGATATCTTGCAACAGCCGATGCAAATTGTGAATGGTGAAGCCATTTTGCCGACTGGCGCGGGTATCGGATCGGGTCTGGATTATGACGCTTTTAATGCCTGTCGCATCGAGGTGAGAGACGCATTAGGTTATAACAAGTAGAGTTGATAATGAGTCAAAAATGTGTCACTAAATCTGCGGCAAAGGCTCAGCCTGACGCTCCATTCGACAACCAGTGGCTGGAGCAAACCCGCAATGATATTGGTGCTGACCTGATCGGTGTACTGGCCGTTGATGAACATTCGCATCCGGATTTTCTCTATGGAGTAAAGGCCTTTCTTCCTTCGGCCAAAGCCTGTGTTGTGCTCGGTATGGAGTACGCATCCGAGACGATGAACCTGATCAAGCTGCCGAAGAAATACTCAGGCAGTGTCAAGACTGGCGACCTTCTAGCCCCACATGTCAACCAGCTGACTAATGAGATCAATCAAGCAAACTCTTCGCTGGTAAAAAAGCTACGCAAACTTGGCTACCGCAGTCTTGCTCTGCCCAGTCGGGGATTGCCGTTGCGACCCGGTGAAATTAAAGCCTCACTGTCTTTTGCTCATGTCGCGGAGGCCGCGGGCATGGGTACCATTGGCACCCACAGTCTGCTGATTACGCCAGAGTTTGGCACCCGCACCCGTCTTGCCTGTCTGCTTACGGAAGCGCCACTGCAGACCACGCGTCGTATCGATCCGGTCGATGACTGTACCCACTGCTTGGACTGCGTAAAGATTTGCCCCGTTGGCGCTATTGCTTCGCCGGTTCCGGGTACTCGCTATCAGGTTGATGCTATGCGCTGTAAATTTTACCGTGAAAAATTCGATAACTGTGGTCTGTGCCAAAAGGTTTGCAGCTATGCAACCGGTCATTCCGAAACCACCGGCGGTCCGATTATTGCCACCGATGCATTTCAACAATCGCAGGCGGATTTTATCCGAGTCGATGCATCAGTGAAGGGGGAGTAGGGTGATGCAATTTGCCATGCAGCAACAATTTTTGTTGGAGGATCAGGCCTTCTTATTGGAGTCACGAGGGGTGATATGCTTGCAGGGTGAGCGAGCCGCAGAAGCGCTCCAACCGTTGATAACGACTTCACTGGAAAGTATTACAAAAAAATCTGTGCTCACTTATGTGCTTGATGATGATGGTTTGTTGAAGCTTGATTTCTTTGTCGTGAGTTATGGCGAAGATTTATTAATCGATATCGACAAGTCACTTATCTTAACCCTACTTGAATTACTCTCACCCCAATGCCAAGCGTTGCGGGTCAGCGCCAACGATGTCAGTGCCGATTGGCGCGTGTTTGCCCAGCTGCCCGATCAACAGACTTTTGATGATGGCAGTTTGTTTGTCAAATATGTCGATCCACGCTGGCATATGGGGGTGCGCCTGTTACGTCCTGCCAACGCCATCAGTAGCAGCCAGTGGGGTAGCGAAATTAAGTGGGCGACGCATGCTCATAAGCTCGGCTTTTTGCCCAGTACCGCGTTGTTACAAGGTATACCGGTGACTGCGCTAGAAGCGGGCTTGCATACCATCAATTTATTGGACAGTAAGCAACTGCCCGAGCAGTTACAAGTAGCTATGTCCTCATCTGCAGAGAGCTTGAGTCGACGACTTTTGCCTATGCGCATTGAACCCAATAGCTTTTCTTTCACCACTATGGTGGGAGGTTTATCGGTGTTGGCGGGTGATGTTGAAATCGGTAAGGCAGTCTGTCACCACGGGCTTTTTGCTCTGGCGCTTATCGAGCTTGAACCATGGCGCAAGGCGTTGGCCACTAACACGCCTTTGCATTGTGCCGACCAGCCGGTGCTAATCACCTGGCCAAGTTGGCTGGCTCAGGAGAGTCGCGGCCGAGGTGGGCCAGTGGCCATGTCAAGTTGATCGCAGTGAATCCCGCTTTCGATATATCGCAAACCCTGCTGATATGGGCGGGGGTGGTTTTCGCCACGGTGCTAAGATCGTTTACCGGCTTTGGTTTTGCTCTGGCGGTAGTGCCGGTGTTCGCGGTTTTTCTGGCACCTGCTGAGGTAGTGGTGTTAACTGCTTCATTGTCGTTGATGCTTGGCCTTGTTTCGATACGTATTTGGTGGGGTGTTTTTAGCCTAGGTGAAATACTGCCGCTGATTTTGTTGGCTTGGGTGGGTACCGCGTTCGGCGCTTTTTTACTAACAACTTTGTCTGGCAACAGTTTCCAATTATGTGTTGGGATTGCGGTGCTGTTAGCATGTTTGGGGCTTAGCCTAACTAGGCCAGTATCTGCTGTTGATAATCCGGCATTAAAGGGTAGTGCCGGACTGCTTTCCGGCCTGATGAATGGCGCTTTGGCAGTACCGGGGCCGCCGATGATTATCTATGCCTTGTTGACGCAGTTTGATCCGAAGCGGAGTAGGGCGCTGCTAATGCTTTTCTTTACCGCATCATCCTTGTTAGCGCTGATTTCTTATGCCGTTGCTGACTTGTTTGTTGCAACTACAGCTTGGTATATCGTTTTGGCTTTGCCGGCGCTGTTTGTTGGCGATCGGCTTGGCAATGCTCTTTTTGTGAGATACTCGGGCGTACTTTACCGGCGTGTGGCCGTGTTGGCGCTACTGGCCATCGGTATTGTGGTGACTGTCAGAGCACTGTAAACAAGGCATCATTATTCCACTATACAAATAGGATCAAGAATGAATAATCAAACAATAATTCAGCCTCTAGCGGGTCATCGCACCACCCTGACTCTGCTTATGCTGGCTTTTACTCTGTCGATTTGCGACCGGATGATTTTGTCAATCCTGTTTCCGGATATACAGGCAGAGTTTGGCTTAAGCGATACCCAGTTGGGGTTGTTAGGCGGGATGACATTCGCACTATTTTACGCCACTATGGGGCTGCCTATTGCCCGTCTATCTGATCAATACAGTCGCAAGATCATTATTATCACTAGCTTGGTGATCTTTTCCTTGATGACTGCTTTTAGTGGTTTGGCAGCGGGTTTTATCAGCTTACTGCTTTTTCGAATCGGTGTAGGTATTGGTGAAGCGGGAGTAAATCCGGCTAGCCATTCGATTATTGCCGATTACTTCCCGCCCCAGCGCCGCGGATTTGCCATGGCTATCTTAATGCTGGGCGGCAGTTTCGGCATGATGTTGGGTTTTGTCGGTGGCGGTTTTATTGCTGAAGCTTATGGCTGGCGCATTGCTTTGGTGTCAGTAGGTGTTCCCGGTGTTTTATTGGCAGTTTTTATAGCCAAATTACTCAAAGAGCCTGTCAGGGGCACTTTTGAAACGGAGACACCGCCACCACCACCGCCAATACTTACCACCGCGGCTGTCATGTGGGCCAACCCGGTTATGCGCCACCTGATAGCAGCCTCGATTATCGCGGGAATGGTTTCTTATGGCCTGACCCAATGGTTGCCTACGTTCTTTATGAGAAGCCACGATCTCAGCCAATCTGAGACCGGTATGTTGATTGCCGGCGTGTTTGGTATCTTGGGGGCCATTGGTGCGCTAGTTGCCGGCAAGTGGTTTGATCGACTTTCCATTCGAGGCTTCCAATACGGTCTATGGATGATTGCCATTGTGCCGTTTTTCTCTATGCCATTTTTTGTGCTGGGTCTGTTGTCTGACAATCTGACCACGGCAATGCTGCTGTTTATTGTTCCCGGTTTCTGCGCTAATTTTTTTCTTGGCCCAACCTTGGCCATGGTGCAAACTTTATCGCCCGTGCATATGCGTGCTGTGACGGCGGCTATTAAGATGTTATGCCTAAACCTTATTGGTCTGGGTCTAGGCCCACTACTGGTGGGTGTGCTCAGCGATGTCCTTAGTCCAAGCTATGGTGAGCAGGCATTGGCTGTTGCGCTGGCCTACTTTACCCTGTTGGGTCTTTGGGGTTCTCTGCACTTTTGGCTTTGTGGCCGAGCCATAGCGAAACAGCAAGCACAACAGCAAGCTCAATAAGCGAGGAGAAGCCAATGGCATATCGCGAACCGATTCAGTTAGTCGAGTGACGACTGTTTCCAAGGACTTACCCAATAATGATGTTTAGGTGACTATGAAAACCAGGCTCAGCCCCCAAGCGACCTTTTCTGCTTGTGCCTGCTGTCAGCAAATTAGATCAGCCACTGAGAGTTTTATAAAATTTCTTTAATTAGCTAAACTTAACGAGCTTTAAAATATGAATTTTACCACCGACCACCGTTTTAATTTTTCTCGCAAGCAAGTTGACGCCATCAACAGCGAACATTACACATCAGTGCTGGATCTGTTTGAACGGGCCTGCTCTGAATTTGCCGAAAAAATAGCCTTTAGTTGCTTGGGACAAGACATCAGTTTTCGGCAAATAGATGAGATGTCGGGGAAGTTCGCGGCCTTTCTGCGCGGCGATGCAGGTTTACAACATGGTGATCGGGTAGCCATTCAACTGCCCAACCTAATTCAGTACCCGGTAGCGGCCTGGGGCATTCTGCGTGCTGGTTTGGTGTTGGTGAACACCAACCCGCTTTATACAGAAAGGGAATTGCGACACCAATTTCAAGATAGCGGCGCCAAGGCAGTGGTAATGCTCAGTGATTTTGTCGCAGCGGCGGAACAGGTTATTCCTGATACTGATATCAAGCTGGTAATCACCACCAATGCGCTCGACATGATGGAGCCACAACCGGGTCCTACACATAATCTGGATCAATCGGTTGTATTGCTTACCCTACCAGCGGCGATTTCTCTCGGTCAAGGCAAGGGCTCAGGCTCGGGTTTATCGGGGGCTCGGCCCACAGTAAATGATTTGGCCGTACTTCAATACACTGGCGGTACAACGGGCGTTGCCAAGGGCGCAATGCTTAGCCATGGCAATATTATTTCGGCGATAGCCCAGGGTCGCAATCACCTTGCAGAAGCTCAGGGCGAAAGTGAAACCCGCCTGCTGATAGCACCACTACCGATCTATCATATCTTCGGATTTACCCTGTACCTTTGTGGAAACTTCGCGTCTGGCGGCCGCTCGGTATTAATTCCGAACCCGCGAGATCTCTATGGCCTACTCGATGTCATGAGATCAGTTCCCTTCACTGAATTTGCCGCTGTTAACACTATGCTGGTGGGTCTGATGGCAAACCAAAAATTTGATGACGTGGACTGGTCAAACCTAAAGTGGACTATTGCTGGCGGCGCTGCACTGGTGCCCGATATCGCCCGAGAGTGGGAACGTCGAACGGATTCCAAACTCATTGAGGGCTACGGCCTTTCTGAAACCACGGCCAACCTTAGTCTGAATGTGCCGTCATCTCGCCGAATCGGTAGTGTTGGTCAAGCTATGGGCTTTCAGGAAATAAAGTTAATGGACAGCTCTGGCAAGATGGTGGCAGATGGCAACGAGGGTGAACTCTGGGTGCGCGGACCCAATGTCATGATGGGTTACTGGAAACGCCGAGAGGCCACTGAGGAGGCTATAGACCCTGAAGGGTTTTTCAAAACGGGCGACGTCGCCGTAAAACTCGATAACGGCTTCTATAAAGTAGTAGATCGCATCAAAGACATGATTCTGGTGTCCGGTTTCAATGTGTATCCCAATGAAATTGAGAACGTCTTATACAGTCATCCCGATGTGCTTGAATGCGCTGTCGTAGGCGTTGTTGACGATCACTCAGGCGAAGCGGTAAAAGCCTTTGTGGTAGTCAGAAATAGCGGTTTAACGGTCACTGCACTGAGAGAATTTTGCCGCCAAGATCTAACGGCTTACAAGGTTCCCAAACACATCGAGTTTCGCGATGAGTTGCCTAAATCCAATGTGGGTAAAATTTTACGGCGCGAATTGCGCTAAGCTAATGCGTGAAATTATGCTAGGAGAAATAACATGGAAAAAGCAAAATGCTACGGTTTTGTCGGTTTTGTCGGTTTTGTCGGTTTTATCGCACTGACAATAGCGGGTTGTTCGCCTGGCCCTACTCCACCAAGAACTGACCTCGACGATCAACCCGCGCGAATGGTCAGTGCATTCTTTGGTTTAGATAATGCTATTCAGGCGTGGATATATAAGGGTGCCGACGGGATGCCGGTAACATTCTCCAAACGAGTGGCTGATCCCGATTCTCTCGAGCCTGAGATGTTTACTGTGATCAGTCGCTCAGGAAAACGTGTGCACCCTTTACGGGTCACCACGCGCCCAGCAAACGCAGCGTCCAAGCGACATACCGTTTTGCTTATTGGTGAATTTGGCAATGAGTCTGAGGACCCGCCGGTAAAAGTAGAAGTGACCGGCCAATTGATTCTTGCTGGAGGTGATAATGCGCAGGGTTTGTCAGCCCAAGTGACACCTTTAGAAGACGGCCCATCACTGGTGTTGGCGTATGCCGTTAGTCCAAAAGATTTCGCTGAGGATTTTCCACCAGAGACTATGCAGATTGTTGTTGCGGTGTGGAATGGTGGTGTGGAGCCTATGGGGGGGGTTACCGACGAAGACCATCGCCTCGGATATTCTGTTGAAACCGAAAATGGGTCTTCCGCACAACCTATTGGTGTTGGCGATATAGGCGGTGATAACTACGAGTATCTCTATTTGGACACTGAATCGACAGCGCTGCGTGTGAGTATGAAAAGTAATCTGCTGATGGACCCTCGCTTAGATGGGAATCCGGCCACGAGTATTGAGATTGCAGGTGCGAGTGTTTTGAATGGTAAATAAGGCTGTAATTTGCCAATGCTGTAGCACTTATAAACAGTAAACCTATAAGAACAATTCGAGTTAGTTTCATCCGGTACTTCATTTCATTGACTAAGCGAAGCTACCTAGCCGGGCTATGAGTTCTTGTGCCATAGATCATCCATTGTGATTTCATGATTCAATCCTAATTGTCTTCAGCTGCAGGGAACCAAACAACATCGTTAATATATAATCTGCTGGCCTGCGCATTCTTTTTTTAAATACGACTATCTCAATGATATGTGAGACCACTAGAGCGATACCGAGCGCCTGAAACACAATAGGGAATGGCACTTGCGAAGGCTCTATCACCGAAGCCACAATGAACAACCAAACAATAGATACTATTACCTTTCCAATCTTTAAGCGTTGACTTAACTTCATCCTACATACTCCAATTATTACTGTTGGCACGTTGCCCTACCTAATCTACCGCCTTAGTAGATCAAGTTTCGTGTTTGTGTGGCAGTTCAGTCTGATGACAGCATGGCCGCAACACCCGTGCCCTCAAGCAAGGTATCAACTCTGGCGCGGTCCGATTCACTAAGGGCTTGATAATACTCGTTAGTCCAACGCAAACATTTAGCTTGATAAGGAAAAGACTGCTGGGTCCAAACGGCACCATCAATTTTTGCTTCCCAACTTTTTTCACCAGCCATAACCGCTTTAACATTTGCCAACTGAGCTGGGGCATACATGGACCCAATCTCGCTAAGCAAACCCCGTAAACTATCCGCTTGGTCTTCCAAGATGAGCCAGTCTTTCTCGGTGGGCTCTAACCCGCTTTGATCACGCATAAGATCTACCCAAGCCACGGTGCGTGGAGACACTTCAGAGGCAATGGCTCTGGAGGTTGGATCAAATCCCACTAACTGACTTAATTGACCATAAAGGCCAAAATCCCCAGCGGCGGGACGATTACCCAGCATAAAGTTCTGATTGGCTAGATGGTTTTCCATGGCAAGCAAAAAGCGACGATAGCTAGTATCAATCACTGGTGCTGTGGTGTCATTGGAACCTACCACGTACAAGCGACTGACCTGACGCTCTTCAACCCAGTTTTTGAACTCTTTATGCGTGTCTTTTGGCATGCTGACATTCATACTCAGCGGTAATAAGGTAGCCGCATTACCGGCGTCTAATTTTTTGTGCCAGCGAAAATGGAACATATATTTGGTACACCACTCGTCAGCAAAGTCTTCTATCAAGTAATCGACAAAAGCCAGCGCAGGATCAGTTGGTAACACCGAGCGGCCGCTATGGGTATCCTCTAAACGGCGGATAATTGGGGTGGAATCACAAACAGCCTTGGTATTCCCATCTTCTTGAAAAAAGAACGTTGGCTCAAATATTGGTTTAGGCTTTTCTACGCCCATGGCATCACAAATCTCTGACGGTATGCCCCAGTTCACAGCATAGGGCACGCGTCGGTAGCGCATTAACGCCACCATTTTTTGCGTGTAGGGTGATCCTGTTCCACCGACTAACTGAATCGGTTCGCGGTATGCCATTGGCTTCTCCTCGCTCATTGAGCTTGCTGTTTCGCTATAGCCCGCCCACAAAGCCAGCAATGCAGCGCACCCCAGAAGCCCAAAATGGTAAAATAGGCCAGCGCGACTCCTAAAGCATCATCACCATATCGGGGGCTCAGTAGATCACTGAGCATTCCGACCAGCAGTGGTCCCAGACCCAGACCGACAAGATTGATACACAGCATCTGGATCGCGGAGGAAACAGCGCGCATATTGACTGGCGATAGAGTTTGCACCATGGCTAAGATTGGACCCATAAAATAATTAGCGGCAAAGGCTGGGAAAATAAAAAATAGCATAGCGATGGTCAGGCTGTCAGCCAATAGGCCCAACATAAACAACGGCATAGAGATGAACGGAACGATGGTCAGCATCCACAGGCCGTACTGGAACCCACGCAAGGAAAGGCGATCGAACCACTTGCCAGCGACTAAAGCGCCAATTGCCCCCAGTATGCCGAACACGCCTGCCATCATCATCCCGGTCTCAGACTGGCTGAGGTCATGGGTTCGCATAAAGAAGGTCGGTAACCACTGAGTGATACCGTAGGACATCATTGCCGCTATTGTCGCTCCCGCGACCAGGTGTCTCATAGCGGGGTTGGCCCACATGATAGCTGCGGTTGTAAGTATCGGGGGTGGCGGCGGAGGCGTTTCCGCCTCAAAGTTTCCTCTGCCAGGTTCTTTTAGTAATCTGGCCATAACAGCTGCCAATAAAAGTCCCGGAAGACCTACGGCTATCAGGGCGATGCGCCAGCCGTAGGCTTCGGCAATAAAACCGCCGCCAACAAAGCCCAGAATCATACCAAAACTGCCCCCCAGCATTAATGTGGCCATGGCAAATCCCCGGCGATGGGGGGGGAAATAATCAGCGATAATCGAGTGGCTGGCCGGGTTCACTCCTGCCTCGCCAATACCTACGCAGATACGCAGCAGCAGCAGACTAATAAAGCCTGCGGCGAGGCCGCTGAATGCGGTCATCAATGAGAAAATAACTAGGCTGACTATAATGATTTTTTTGCGACTGTATTGGTCTGCCAAGCGTGCAATAGGAAGGCCTATGGTCGCGTAAAATAGAGCGAACGAAATGCCCCCTAATAACCCCAGTTGGGTGTCGCTCAAACCAAACTCAGCTTTAATATCCGGAAACAGGATCGACAGAATCATCCGGTCGCTAATCGACAGAGTGTAGACCAACAGTAGCAGAAATAGAGTGGTGCGGTGCCCCGCCAGAGGTTGAGAAACTGTCTGATTGTTCATTATTATTCCTAGCTCAGGTAAGGGGTTGCATAGCTAATAGCTGACAATTTTATGCACCAGATTTTTCATAAAAATAAAAGAAATGACTGTAAGATAACATTTAAGCTTCCACACTTTTGTTTCCCGAAATGCGGAATAAAATGTGCCTGCCTCTACTTAAATCCCTATAAGAAATGGTCAAACTCAAACCACTGGCAGCATCAGTGATAACAATAGGCGCCACTTTTACCCCATTTGATTTTTCTAAGTTATTTCTTTTTAGAGTGTCTTGTCGATTTGTTGGTAGTCGCTATCGGCCAAATTTGAATGTAGATGAATTACTTTTTACTTTGAAGATCATAATCGGCCAATCCTGTGGTTATTTGGCAACATGATTCAGCTCTTGTCCGAAAATGATTTGCTTGAAAAGGGTGATATGACTTAATCTATTATAATTAACTCTCGGGCGATCTTGGTGGTATAGATTTATGTTCCAAAAGCTTTTATCAGTCACTATATTATTTTACTTGGGATTAGTTAGCAGCCAAGCTGCAGCCTGTGGAAACCACTTTTATCTCAATCCTGATAACTTTGGAGTGATAAGGGGTGCCGCCATCAGATTGGCGGGGCTAGCACCTCCTGAATCTGTTTTTAAACTCAAGCACCCACCAGTAACAAAAGCGATTCTGGGTGAAAACTCAGAAATTACTATTGAATATGAGCGTCCCTGGCGCTCCAAAAATGTTCATATGCAACTCAAAAGCACCAGCGGCATTAAGTTAAATAATAAATCTATTGCATTGGACGACTTTGATGGCTCAATTAGAATACGTTACTCACTAGAGACAGCCGGCTTCAATAGCATCACTATTCAGGTGAATGGTGAGCATAAAGGCCAGAGCATTTTTAGCCGCAGAGTGATTTATGTTCAGGCGAAAAAGACCTCAAGCGAAGCCAATAATCTGCAAGCCAGCGTCCGATAGGCAGGCGCTCAAAACGTAATTAGCAAGCTCTGTCCGCCTTTATCTCTGCAAACATCAATCGCCTTCTCACCTCGCCTTCTGTAGACGATACTCGCTCGGCGTTGTGCCATTCCAACGCATGAATGCTCGTCGAAAATTGACCGTCTCTGAATAGCTCAGCAGATGGGCTATCTCGGCAACGGTCAAATCAGTTTTGGCTAAATACTCTGTGGCGAGCAGATCCCTAACCTCTTCGAATAATGTCCTAAAACTGACCGACTCTGCATTTAGTCTTCGCCTCAGACTGCGTTCACTCATATTTAGACGTGCCGCTACCTGATTAATGTCGAAGAAGTCACCGGCGGATTGCAGAAGTAAACGTCGTACCTCAGTTGTTGTCTTCTCGCCGCTACTAAGGCTGCGTAACATTTCCTCACACTGCTGATGAAACACCACATGGTCAGATATATTGGCCGTCTTAACTGGGGTGTCGAGCACATGTTCAGGCAGAAATAATTGATTACGTTCCGCGCCAAAGATAACTTTTATGTCAAAGAATGACTGATAGTACGCACTATCAGGGGGCTCGGAATATATAAGCTGTAACTCCGCTCCTTTTAATCGGCTTCGATAAAGAGAGTTGCCAATCAAGCTCATTTGCGAAAAGGAAAGTTCAGCAATAAGCCGCTGTTGCGCTGGCGTTCCCTTGGTCAGGTTATGCCATAACAATAGGCCGCCGTTATGATTCTCTGATTCCCAATGCGGTTTAAAAAATACTTTGCCATAACGCAATAAAAGTTCAATGGACTCTCTTAAATTGGCACAGCTCATTATGGCAAAGCCAAAGGTGCCATAGCTGGCGATGCCGACCTGTTGACCCAGCCGTAGCCCCAGATAGGGGTCATTGATAAGTTCTGCTGCGGTCGATAATAATATAACCGCCTCAATGCTTGAAAATATGCTGCTATCCGAGGCGGATAAGCCATTGATACGGGCCTGGTGAAGCAGTTGCTCCTGTGTAATCCCTGCCTTAGTGATCAGAGATAATAGTTGATTAAAAACATCTTGCTGAAGTCTACTTTCACTCATTTTTTCACTCGCAATATCTAGCTATTCACAGTGTAAAAAACCATGGCCGAATATGATTCCCTTCGATATGGCGCTAGTAGTATACTCGAACTCAGCAGAATTTTAAAAGCAACATTTATCTAATTGTCAGCATAACGATGTGTAAAGTAGTGAACATGAAAAGAGACGCTTTGAAAATGAACAGTCGAAAAATAATTAGTCTGTTACTGATCGTAATTGCTGGAGTTGTTTTGTTTAAAACATTGGGTGATGACGCGCGTCTCCACAACCCCAAGGTTTTTGGGCCACCCGAAAAAACCCAGTGGAAGCCTGTTGGGCCCCGTGTAGCGGGACAGCATAGCTACGATATTATCCCCGAGCCGGATACCTGGAGCGCCATACATGTTAATGGAGCCAATTCGGATGCTGTCTGGGGCGTTGCCGCGCCGATGTTTGAACTCGACTGGGTGGCAGAGCCTGGGTACTTTGTAGGTAATGGCCCGCTGTTTGATAACCAAGGCAACCTCTACTTTAGCCCGCAGTTCTACCATGGTGAGCGCGTGGTGCTGGTGTCACTCGATGGCAAAACCGGCGAGCGACGCTGGACGATACCCGCTGACAGCGATATACAGGCAAGCAGCCCCGCCTTCATCTTGAATGACCCGGAAAACCCTGGGTCGCAAATTATTTATATCATTGGCTATAACCGCCTTATGGCTCTGCGGCCAGACGGTTCAATGATCTGGAGTAAAGATACGGGTCTCAGTATTCCCGTTTCGGAACTGAGCAATAAAGTACAGGGCAAATTTCATAGTTTCAATTATCACCCAGCGACAGATTCGCTTATCTCCATAACCAAAGCCGGGGCATTGTTTGCATTCAGCCGCAAGAGCGGAGAACTGATAGCCCCTATCGGACAAATACCCGGCGCGCCAGCCATCAGCGGCAACGGCACGAAGATCCCCGATTTTATCCTTAACAAAGTCGACCCGCTAATGGACGAAGCCTTTGGCAAAACCGACGAAGGCTTGAGCTTATTTTCATCCGCCGTTAATTATATCTACGGTGGCGGCGGCATTGTGACTAACTTTTTCAGTATCGATGCCGATAGTAGCCGCATCTATATGGCCGCTACTGCGGATGATGCAGTTGATGGTACAGAAGACGGTAGGTCTGAACTCGGCGCTATTTATGCCCTCGACCTGGTCGATGACGGCAACGGCGGTTTCAAATTTCAAGTATTAAATCGTAAGACATTTAAGGGCGGCACTGGATCAACGCCGGCGCTCAGCGCAGACGGTCAGCGCCTGTATGTATCGGATAACGAGGGCCATGTTATCGCGCTGGATACTGAACTAGCTGAAGTGTGGCGGTTGGATGTGGGCGAGCCATTGGTGGGTTCGATCACGGTGTCAGCGGATAACGACGAGCTTTACGTCGTCACTGCAAGCGACGTGATTCAGTTGATCGACAACGGAGATCAGGGGAGTAGAGCCTGGACTGCTGAACTTACGGGCTTTGATGGTTATGCGAATGTAGATGTGCAATCTAACGGCTTGACCGCAACGGTAACCGCCAACGGTGTGGTTATTATGATCGGTGGTGGCAAAAAATTGTTCGGCAAGACCCTTATGCTGCATGTGGGTATGGGGCTGTTAGATCGAGAAACAGGGAAGTTACGCTACTTTACCGAAGGACGTGAAGACTCACTGGCAATGAGCGTTGTTGCTGCGGATGGCAGTATCTATGTTGCCCACTCACCCTTACGACGCGCCGTGGGTAAAGCTATGTACCCCGAATTAACGCCGGATGTGACCGGTGGTATCGCGCGCTTTAAACCGATTCGCTTGGATCTATTGTCCCGCGACGCTATATGCGCCGCCGAGGCCCGCGCCGCTAATGCCAGCACCCTAAGTCAGGCCACAGAACAGGCAGCTATTACCACTGATATCCGACAGACCAAGGTATTGCTTAAGCAAGCTGATGGCGCCATGACCAAGGCGCTCAGCGATGGCGATTTGAGCGCTGAGGATGCCAGCATGGTAGGTAATCTGCTGAAAAAAAGTAGCAGTAATTTGACGCCGGTTGGCTTAACAGAATCGGTTGCTTATCTGGCTAAGGCGTGTGCGGCTTTCGACTTGTAGATAGTGATATCTATATCGAGAGCCACTTAGAGTAAAAATAGGTCATCGCTCGGATTATTAATGTAACAAAGGATGTAACAAAAGCGGATTTTTAAACGAATTAAATATACATTAATCAACGCCAAGGCCGTACCAATGAAAATACTAAGAACCCCAGATGCCCAGTTTGCCGATCTAAAAGAGTATCCCTTCGAGCCCCATTACACCGTCGTCAAAACCCACGACGGCAGCGACCTAAGAATCCACCATATCGACGAAGGCCCCAAAGATGGCCCCGTCATTCTGTGTATGCACGGCCAACCCGTGTGGAGCTACCTGTACGCCCGCATGATTCCATTCTTAGTTAAGGCAGGCATAAGAGTTATAGCCCCGGACTTACCCGGCTACGGCAAGTCAGACAAACCCGCCGCCCGAGAAGACTACAGCTACCAACGCCAAGTTGACTGGATGAACCAATGGCTCGTACAAAACGACTTCCGCAACCTCACCTTCTTCGGCCAAGACTGGGGCGGTCTAATAGGCCTACGCATGGTAGCCGACAACGGTGACCGCTTTGACCGCGT
>Ga0209196_1000268_pt1 | contig 42239 bp, 34 predicted proteins | sample COGITO_mtgs_1105_5_FD_184801 | JGI IMG/M metagenome (GOLD analysis project Ga0209196, IMG submission 184801) | Pelagic marine microbial communities from North Sea - COGITO_mtgs_110509 (SPAdes) (version 2) | ecosystem: Environmental > Aquatic > Marine > Epipelagic ... | reverse complement strand
CGAATTTATTTTGGCGAATAATAAAAATGAATCTATATTTGCACACCTTGTATGGTACCTTAGCTCAGTTGGTAGAGCAATGGACTGAAAATCCATGTGTCCCTGGTTCGATTCCTGGAGGTACCACTTAAAACCCGTTTTTCATAAAATTATGAAACACGGGTTTTTTTTTATTTCAATGCTCTTAAAATAATTTTTTAATTGTGAATAAAATAACGAAATCGATTTCGTTTAATAGCTGAAAAATAAATACTTTTGCTACTTAACTAAGATACATTATGTCCACAAAAAATAATTATGAAAATGAACTATATATCGAGTCAGAAATCAGAAAAACGACTACAGAGTTTATTAACATTGTTCACGATTTGTGGTATGACAAATCGATAGAGTTAGTGCTATTTAGAAACTCTTTAATTGATAAAAGAGCTAGCGAAGTATTAAATTTAGTTTCGTACAGTAAGAAGTTTGTAAACAAACCTATTTCAATTTCCGATATTTTAGAAATTTCTCAACATATAAGTAATTTAGATTTACCTCCTTCTAAATTAGATATAGGAAAGTTAGTTTATGAATATCATACAAAAGAAAATAGTGATAAAAAAACATTTATTAATAATCAACTTTCAGATATAAAAAATACAAAGACTCAAACGCCCAAAGATGTCATACTCTATGGGTTTGGTAGAATTGGAAGACTATTAACTAGAGAGTTAATGGTTCAAATTGGAGCAGGTTCTCAATTGCGCCTAAGAGCAATTGTAACAAGAGGTAAAATAGATAAATCTGTCTTAGAAAAAAGAGCGTCACTGCTAAGAATTGATTCTGTTCACGGAGATTTTTTAGGAACAGTTGAAATAAATACAGAAAAAAATGCACTAATAATTAACGGAACTACAGTTTATATGATTTCTGCTTCAAAACCTGAAGATATCGACTATACAAAATATCAAATTAATGATGCATTGGTAATTGATAACACTGGCGCTTTTAGAGATTTTGAAGAATTAAATAGACATTTATCTTCAAATGGAGTTACTAAGGTTTTATTAACTGCACCTGGAAAAGGAATTCCTAACATTGTTCATGGTGTAAATCATAAAAATCATAAACCAGAGCTAAATAACATATATTCAGCTGCTTCTTGTACGACTAATGCTATAACTCCAGTTTTAAAAGTTATCGAAGACGAATTTGGAATAAAAAAAGGACATATTGAGACTATTCATGCTTATACAAATGATCAAAATTTAGTAGACAATATGCACAGCAAACATAGAAGAGGAAGAGCAGCGGCACTAAATATGGTAATTACTGAAACAGGTGCAGCTAAAGCAGTATCAAAAGCATTACCAATACTTAAAGGTAAATTAACCTCCAACGCTGTTAGAGTGCCTGTACCTAACGGATCTTTAGCAATTTTGAATTTACAGTTAAACAAATCAACAACTAAAGAAAGATTTAATTCTATCATGAAAAAACATGCTCTTGATGGAGATTTAGTCGAGCAAATTAAATATTCAATTAATAAGGAACTAGTCTCATCTGATATAGTTGGTACAACAGCTCCATCTATTTTTGATAGTGAAGCTACAATTACAGATAATGAAACAGTTGTTTTGTATGTTTGGTATGACAATGAGTATGGATATACCCATCAAGTAATTCGTTTAGCTAAATATATTTCTAAAGTAAGAAGATACACCTATTACTAATGAGTTTGAAAACTATAATTTTAATAATATTATTTATTTGGGGTGCACCAAGCACGTATTTTAGAAGTAAATTCAGAAAAATTGTTTACAAAACTGATGATTGGAAAATAAACATCAAACCATTATTTATTAAAGAAATTAAAGGCTTAATTTTTAATATATACCCTGATAATTACAAATATTTAAAACTAAGAAAATATTATAGTTTTTATTTAATAATTTACTTAATCTTATTTGTTGTTTATCTGTACCTTTAATAACTTGAGGTCAAATATTTTTTTATATATTACAAAAAATAGATTTTTATGGATTCTACCTTTGCAATTGATTTTTTTTCTGAAGAATGGATCAGAAACGCCACAATAACTGCATTTTTAGTTTTTCTCTATTTTTACCTTCTATCCAAAATTAAAAATGAAAATTTAGGATTCTTTTTTAAAACTAGTGCTCTTGTCATCTTTGGTATGACATTAACTTATCATACCATCCTAATATCTAGCGGATCTTGGACGCTGATGGAAGATCTTCCATTACATCTTTGTAGTGTTTCTGCTATTATATGCTGTGTTATTTTCTTTGTGAAGAAAAAACAGTTTTTATTTGAATTTTTATTTTACTGTGGAATAATCGGAGGGATTATGTCTATACTTACTCCTCAAATTACACTATATGATGATAATTATTTTTTTTATATAATGTTTTACTTTAAACATGCTTCAATCATAGTGATTCCAATAGCAATCATGTATCGAATGAAAATGGAATTGAGAAAATATTCTTGGTTAAAAACGTTTGCTGGAATCAATATATTATTAGCTATTGTTATGCCCGTCAATGCCGCACTTGGATCAAACTATCTGTATGTTGCTAAGCCTCCAATAGCAAAAAACCCTTTAATTTTAGGGACAGGTGAAAATACTATTTTAGGTTTACCTGACTATGTATTTGGTTTTGAAATAATACTATTAATATTACTACTAGTATTTTACTTAATATTTAAGCCAAGAAAATAAAAATGAATAGATATTTATTATTGATTATTTTATTTTATAGCTGCAATAATTCAGTTAAAATTGATGACAAATTTTCTAAGAATAACACATTGGAAAATTCAATTAATATTAGTGCCAAAATAAATCCTCAAAAGTTAAGTTTAGAGGCTCAAAATATAACACAAAAATGGTCAAGTTTAGCAGAACTTAAAAGTATTATAAATGGCTTGGAATCTGAAAAGTATACTGCTTTCATGGAGACAGATAATTACTTAAAGGAATTTATAACAGAATTAAAAAAAACACTTCCAAAAAAATTAAATTTACCGCCGATAAGCTCTAGAATTGTTGTTTTAGAAACAAACATATTAGAATTAGAATCTGTGTTATCAAAAACTCAAATAGAAACGAAAAAAAAGGTTACAATAACAAAGAAATCTATTGAATCTTATTACAACCTCATTTATCAAATAAATAAAACCATTGAAAAGGAACTACAAAAAATTACTGAGTAGTTTTTTGAGAAAGTAAAGCATCCTTACTAATTTGAGCTAAATTAAAGTTTGGAGCAATTGCTAGAGCTTCGTCCATAATTTCAATTGCAGCATCAATATTTAAAGCTTTATTTTCTTTAAAACGAACAAGACCTTTCAAATAAATAAATGCAGCTTTCATCGGAACTTGGTATTGAGACTGAGATTCATAATATGTCCTCATAACATCACTTTTTGAATTAGCAACTCCAAAAGTGATATGCTTAGTTGCCCCTAACAAATCATCAAGTTGAATCTTTAAATCTGCCAATTCATATGCGACAAGCGGATTAGGCTTTCTTTTATAAAGCTCTTCATAATGCTCAACTGATCTTTCAATTTGATTTAATACTTGAAGAGAAATAGCTTTCACTTCAACAGCCATGTCAGAATCATTTTCATTTCTATCAATTCCGATAGTGTTTAAAGCTTGAACATGTTTCCCCTCGTTCATGTACAAAACAGCTAAAGTATCTTTTCTAGCTTGACTTGGGGATAATATATTAAGATGAGTTAGAGCGTTAATAACTCCTTGAACATCGCCTTGAGTTCTCATTTGCTTATAATATTCTTTATAATGAGTGAGTATGGATTTTTCAGACTGTGAATATGTTGAATATGTAACTAAAAAAGTTAAGAAAAATAAAAAATGTTTCATGATATTAAATTTATTTGAGCGAAACTAGTGATAATTTTAAAACTAACAAAAAATCAAATTTAATATAGATTAAGCTCGTACCAATTATCAAACTTTCCATTAATTGGATCAATAAATTTGTTTACATAAACAAGACCACTTTTAATTAAAACTTTATTTGAAGCTATATTTTCAACGGATGCTATGCCGCAAATGTTTTTAAAATTTTTATAATAATCTAATATGGCTATAGATGCTTCAGTAGCTATTCCTTTACCCCATTGGTTTGGTTTTAGTCTATACCCTAAATCATAAAAATTAGTTTTATTGTTAATCATTGAATCATTAAACTTAAGTCCTGCCCATCCTATAAAATTATTTTTTTTATCCAAAACAGCTAGTCTACCCACTCCATGCTTTTCATATTGGGTTAACTGAGATTGTATATATTCCTTAGCTTCGACATATGATTCCATTGGAGAATTATAAAGATATTTATGCACTAACGGATTTGAGTCCAAGTTATAAAGTTGTTTAAAGTCTTTGGATTCAAATTTTCTTATTAATAAACGTTTAGTTTCAATCATAATTTACTGTACAATTATTTTCCAACTGTAATCAATAGTATTTAAAATATATATTCCTGAGGGGAGATAGTCATGATTTAAAATAGTTGATTGTGATGAAGAATTATAACTAGATTGTACATCAATTTTTTGTCCTAACAAATTATATAACGAAAAACTCTCAATTCCTAAAGTGTTTAATACTTGGATTTGTTCGTTCGAGTTAATAGGGTTTGATTTTAATTTAAGAGAATTCTTATTAAAATAAGAATTTGATAAATTGTCAGAAAAATAACTTTCGCCAAACTCAAAACTATCGTTACCTATTGTATTTCCAATAAGTCTACCTGGAATATCATCAATATACGGATGTATACCACCCCAGATTCTTGATAAACTACATTGGTCTGCAGCATCTCTATATGTTGCCCATTGAAGTTCTATATCTTCACTTGGACCCTGTTCAAAAACTAAAAACTCATCTTTAGTTGCAGAAAATTTTCCTATGCCTCCAGGAAAATATGGACTACCAGTAAACATAGTTAAAACTTCTGCTGCAGATCTAGAAAATGTTGAATGTCCAGAAACATAACCTGCAAAATTAGGGGTTACAAATGTTGGCCGTTGATATGGCCACCAATCCTCTGCTAAAACCCAACCTACACTAGCTTGATCTAATTCCACATCGTCAATATAATCATGCCCTCTCCAAGTGTATAATTTAATTTTACCTAAATTTTCATTGTTTTCCCCAACTAAAAAATCTCCATCATTTACTGTTTCTATATAATCCTCAATAATAGGAAAACCTTGAGGATGATAATTAGATAACGAAGAATCAGAACTCTGCCCTAAAGCTGAAAGATATCTTATGATAGATATTGGTCTTACATAGTCATACCATCCTTTAATACCCCAAACTGAAACGGCAGCATCGTGCATTGTCCCTCCTAATATAAAATATGATTTAATGTCCCATTCTAAATTTGACAATATTTCTCCTTCTCCTTTAAACTTTTTAATTAGTAAAGGATCGTCACTAACTTTATTTAATAATACAAACCAATGTCCTGGAGGTGTTTCTGATTCTGGTCCATCAGCCCAAAACTCAGCTAATACACGTGTGTAATCTCCTCTTAGAGCATATTGAGGTTCGTAAGAAAGATTGGTAAATGGGTTTAATTCATGGCCAGTACTACTATCACCACCGGAGTAATAGTTATAATAACTATTATAATCTGAAACAGATGTTGGAAAATTATTTAAATTAAAATTACCAATTGATCTTGGAGAAATATCCCATGACACATCATTTTCAGATGAAAGGTGTGAACCCCATATCGGAACCATTGAAAATGCATTCACAAAATCAAAGTTTTCTTCATCAGAATTATTTAAAAAAGGAGGTGGTCCAGGGTCATGATAAACATTGTATGGATTATCATCTCTTGAAAAAGTACTTAAATCACCCTCATTTAAACCAAAAGGATAAACATTACCCCATTCAGCACCAAGAAAAGGAGGTGTGTTTTCGCCGGTTACTTGTCCACTTTGGTCAATAAAAACACTTAATGTTAGAGGCTGCCATCTGTTAGGATCGATAATATTTTCATTTCCACTTAATATTGGAGATAAAGGGTCATTTACAGGAACATAATACTGATTTTCATAATCTAACTCTTCTAAAGAACCATCTTCTAAACCATATTGAATATAATTTTCAGCAATATAATTACCAAGGTGTATAGGATTTTCTGAGTTATCTAAAACTTCATAATTTTCAATATCTAACTCTAGTAAATTCATGTAAAAGCTAGCCAAACTAATAATATATTCAGAATTAGGAGACTCAGAAAATCGATGAGTGATTAACCTGTAAGCGGTATAACTAATAGCAGTAACCATATTTTCTTCTTCCGACATATTATTATCAAAATACTGGTAATCAACATTAAAATCATTTACATTTTGTCCTATAAGATAAGTAGAGCCTTGTCCTTTAATTATAGCCCAAGCGTCATACATAGCCGCACTAATATGAAATAAGTTTCTGGCATGTACAGTAGGTCTAGCAAAATCATTTCTTATTGCTTCTAATAATATTTCGTTCCAAAGTCTTGCAATAGACATATTGTTAGATATCCAATCTATTTCAGATGTGTCAATAGTAATATTTAACATTTCTACCTCAGTAGAACATTCATCATTATAGGCACTCACCGACAGGCTACCTTCGATAGCGACATCCCAAATCACAGAAACAGTTGAGGTTCCTTGACCACTAATTATAGTTCCATTTACAATATTCCAAACGTAATTACTAGAATCATTTGATAGGTAAGAGTATGTATATGGAAACAAAGGTTGTATGTTATTTTCTCCTTCTAATGATCCAGCAGCTAAAAACTGACAAGAACCGTCATCTACCGTTGCATCTGGATTATAATTACACGAATTAATATTTGTACAACCTTCAATTTTCAATGATGTATTATGATCATTCTCAACTACCCCATCATTTTCAATAATAGTAATGAAAGAGTTTACACCTAATTCCTCATAAACTTGCCTACCCGTGTTTGGCCAAGTAACAGCTATACTATCAATTGAAACTGTGTTTTCAATACCAAAATGAACTGATTGCAATGACTGATTTTGATATGAAGATCCATGATATAATCTAGATTGATGCGTATCGTTATCCAAATAAATTTGAACAATAGATCCTAAAGCGTCCATATTAGACACAGTCCCTTTTAAATTAATTTTAATCCAGTTTCCCTGCAGTTGAGCATTAAAATAAGCGTCAATTGCTTTGTTTTCATATAAGATAAGGCTTGAATCAAAATTAGATATCAATAAATCTAGATCACCATCATTATCATAATCAAATGACACTAAAGATCTACTTTTAGTTAATTCAATCTGTTCTTCTAAAGGTTCAGTTTTTGAAAATTTTCTTGATTGGATTGATTGTGACCCATCAGAAACATTTATAAAAAACTCATTCTCTTCAACAACTGAAAATCCGTTAGCAATAAATAGATCTTCAAAACCGTCATGATTATAATCTGAAAAGTTTGCTCCCCATGCCCAATTTGTATCGTATATATTTACATTTTCTGAATTATTTACATACTGGTTATTCATAAATTCATCGACATAAAAACTGTTTTCTTTTATGTTTGTAACTAAAATTTCAAAATCATTATCATTATTGTAATCACTTGTAGCTAAACCCATCCCATCATAAGGATCCAAGAGATTATAAGACTGAGTTTCATCAACAAAACCTTCTCCTTGTTGATTAATTAATAACATATTATTTTGATCGAGATCGTTGGCTACATATATATCCGGATAATTATCGTCATTAGCATAAATAGCAATTGAAGAAAAGCTATTAGTTGTACTATTAACATTACTTAAATCTACACTTTCAAAAGTACCATTACCAAGGTTTTTATATAATTTATTATTTGAGTTTGAATGATAGTCAGTAATAAAAAGATCCAGTAATCCGTCAATGTCATAATCCAACCACAAGCCACTGGTAACAAAACAAGTATCGCAGTCTACAGTTAAGCCAGATTGATCTGTAATATTGGTAAAGGTGCCATCAGTGTTATTTTGGTATAGTTGACTTTGGTTAGAGTTCCCTAGAAAAAGATCTGGATAGGAGTCATTATTAAAATCTCCCCACGAAGCGGAAAGTCTATCTCCAAAATCTTGTTGTAAATCTAAAAAACCTATATCATTTAATATAATATCATGGTTTAATGTTTGTTCAATACCAGTGTCTATAGTAACATCAATAAAATTACCGTTATTGGTATTTTGTAATAATCGACTCCAAGTAAAATTATTATTTTCTTCAGAAAAACTACCAACAATAAAAATATCTAAATCTCCATCTAAATCGTAATCGGCAACGGCAACTCCGTTATTATCTTGATAAATATTTAAATCTGAGTAATTTGAAGCATTTCTAAACTGTTGTGAAAAAACACAAGATATTATAAAAAAAAATGTGTAAGAAAAATATTTAGTTTTTAATAACATAGAATTGTTTAGACAATAAATTTACACAAAATTAAAACTTAACTTCAAGAACATTATAATCTAATCTGACAAACTAATTCAGCAATAGTAGTCTCATCTCCGTAAAAATATTTTATTGACGATATTCCAGCTTGTATTTTAAGATTATTATTATCGAAGTATTTTGAAATACCAAAACTCATGTTTTCGAAATCTTGAAGAATTGAATTTTCGTATGCATTATTAGTTTCATTTGTAAATTCAGGTGTAGAAAACTCATATCTAAAATCAAGTCCTATATCGTTTTTGAAGACATATCCTAGCTGAAAATTATAACTACTTCCTAAGACTAGGTATTCGCTAATTTGTTGTGGAATTAATAAATCGAATGTTTCGGTATAAGTTTCATTTAAAGCTGATGCAGCGGCATCAGCATATTCAGCTAAAAAAGAAAATCCTTTATATTTTAATAATAGATCTACAAATATTTTTTCATAATCAGGTAAATTATTTTTTGCATTTGCATCATAAAACATAATATCTCCGTGACCATCTCCTGTTTTATGACTAGTTCCAATATTTTTACTGTAAGCAAAACCAAGCTCCATAATTAGTTTTTCTTCACCAACTAAATCTACAGACCCTTCATTTCCTTCTGAAAAATTTCCAAAAGGATACAAATCTAATCTAGCTCCAAATTTAACTCCACCTAAATCACTATCTCTGGAATCTTCCCCGAATGAGTTTCTGCCATCACCAGATGTAATTGCAAATTTTGGTGAAAGAATAAACTTTTCTCCGAAAGTAGTTTCTATAAATAGTCCAAATTCTTCCCCATCAGAACCTGTATGGTTTTGACTAAGTAAACTTCTACCAGTAAATTGAAGAATATCTTCATTAAAAATCATTTCTCTATTATTTAAAAATGTGTTTTTTTGACCAAAATATAAGTTAACACTTTTACTTGGGTGATATCCAACCCAAGCTTCTAATAATGGATTACTTAGACTATAATCCATCATAATACTGAAGCTTACTTTTTCTTTATTTGCATTTCCTGATATCTCTAATACAGAGTTCTTTGACTTAAATTGTCTGTTTATTTCATTTACTATTCCTCCATCAACAATACTAGTCATTTCATTATAAACATATGTAGGCTTTATAAAGCCATTAATATTAAAGTTATAATCTCCATCTTCAAATGACAATGACACTCCATTACCAAAATCAAAATCAGATTGGTTTTGATTTGATTCTTGAGCTGTAATAAATGTTGTAATAAATATTATTATTAAAAATGATATCTTTTTCATGACTATGTTTTTTTAATTTATTAATCTGTATATAGGTAATATTTCGTTTATTTTTGTCCTTAAAATTCCAAAACTAACAAAGCTATTTGGAGCTTCTGGTTCTAATAATTCTGTTAAGATATTAGTAGCTCTTTGATTAGTTAAAATTAAATAAGTCCCTTGTTTTACTATAATTTCATCTTCAACAAGGGAAGCTTTTACGGACTGTAAATTCATTTTTTCGTACTTATCAAAATTATCATTATAATTTGTTATTTTGAATTTTTCAACTTTCATAACAGAATCATTTTGAATAGTGTTTACTTCAAGACCAAGAACTCTTAATTTCTCAATTAATTCAATATGCTCTTCTAATATTAAGTAACCTGAAGGTCTATCTCTAATTAAGATAGGGTTAGATCTCAGAGCATCTCTTATAGTAACCTCATAATCGATTATTTTATTTGAATTCAAATCAATTGTTTGAATCATTTCTTTTTCTACTGTTCTGGAACTAGTAACAACTATATCACTTGAATTACTACTTAATGATTTTTTTAACTCTGATTTAATAAAATCACTATTTTCAAAAGATGTTTTAAGATAGGACAGTGCGATAGAAAAAGCAGAATTTACTCTTCTTTTAAAAGAAGTTTTACCAATTCCTACTCCTCTAATTTCAATCAAAGTGGATATGGTGTTGTTTAGCGCATAAGAAGTAGCGCTAGATCTAGCATTAGTTGAACCTTGATTAAAATGAATCTCTCCTAAATGTTTAGTGGTAGACATATAATCGTGATGTTTTAATCCGTAGTTATCCATAACTGACCTTGCCTTTTTAACAAATAAAGTATCTGTAATTGATCTAATATTTTCTGGCACATTTAGGTTCCCAGAATATAAAAACATCACATCATAAACAGATGTAATTCCAAAATCACTCATCCTGGCAAAATCTTTTCTGTAGGGCCTATACTCATGAAAGTCAACAGCAATATCAGGATTAAAATTTGTAAATGCTTGTTTTATTGATACAGATTCTATTGCCATTAATTTAGTTTGATCTCTATTTAAATCAAGTCCATTTGATGCGTATCTGTTTTGCTTTATAGAGCCATCTATATTAGCCATTGGTAAAATAGCAATGTTTGTGTTATCCAAAAGGTGTTTTAAATTACTATTATTAAGTAATCTATCTAATAGATATAATAAACCCTCTGTTCCAGCAGGCTCATTACCATGTAGTCCACCTTTAAACCATACTTTTAAATTGTTTTTATTTTCTGAATTAAGATATACAATTGGTATTTCATATCCTTTTTGTGATTCTCCAATAAATTTAATTTCCATTTTATCAGGAAATTTATTATTAAGATTAGTCAGAAAGGTCATTAATTCCTCATAATTAGTAAATCCTTTTTTCTTTTTTAAAGCTGGAGTTATTTCTAATAATTCTTGATAATCTGGAAAAAAATCATTTGTTATTTTTTTACTTTGGGGATTAGGCTGACCCGCAACGAGAATAGTCCCCAACAAAAAAAATGATATGTACAAATATTTAATCATAGATTTCTAAAAAGATATAGTTGTAATTAATCTAAATAATAACTCATCTTTAAAAAGAGGGTCAGTAGCAGTGTCATTATCATGATTTACACCCAAACTGCCATCTACTAAAGTTATTGACCCTTGTATCTTAGCGCCGTAATTTCTTCCAAGAAGTTTTCCAATGCCTAAAGTATAGTAATTGGGCCTATTGTAAAAAGTAGCATTATTTAAAAAAGAGTTGTCATCTGCTTTTAAATGGGTATATCTAGAGTCAATTGTAATACCAGATTTAAACAAGTATCCCATTTGAATATTATAAGCCTCCCCAAGCATCATTCTACCATTAACATAGCTTTCAATATCTTGAACGCCATTGACTAAAAATGATGAAGAGGTAGATCCATCATTTCTAACTCTTTCAATAATGTTAATTGGAACTGTTGAACTAGATTTAATATACTCTCCAAGGGCTGAAAAGCCATTGTATTTAAATAAAAAATCAATTCCATACTTAGTATAGTCGGGTAAACTTTGCTGACCAAATTCATTTAAATAAAGTATTGATCCACTATTTCTACCTCTTCTACTACTCATGCCTGAATTATGACTATAGTTAACACCAATTACAAATTTTGGAGTTAATTCCCTCATAACATCAATTTGTCTGAACTGACCTTTATTAGTGAATAGACCGAAAGGTAAAAAATCGATTCTTCCTCCGATTTTTAATCCACCTAAATCTTTATCAAAATTATTTATTCCATCACCATTTGTTAAAACAAAATAGGGACGTAAATAAGAACCCTTGCCATTTAATCTAAAATTTCCACTTAAAAACAAACCAAATTCTCTTATCGATGAGAATGCAGAGGTAAGTCTACTTCTTTCTACTAATTGCAATGAGTTAGAATTCATAAATAACTCTCTATTGTCCGTGTATGTTGACCTTTGACCAAATATGACTTTTATTCTATTTGTAATATCATAACTTACATATGCGTCAAGTAAAAAATCACCAGTAGCTTCTCCTGTTTCTGAGGACCCACTTAAATCAACCTGAAATCTATATGCAAATTTTGGATTAGCAGATTGACCGTCAAATCTTAATCTTAACCTTCTTAATCTAAATCTAGTTAAAGAAGAATTTTCTTCTAAATCATAGTAATTCTTTATTTCAACATGCGGTTGAGCATAACCACTTAATTTAATCTTACTTCCATTATCCGCAGTAAAGCTAATTCCTTCTCCAAAAGAGTAGCTATCCAATGTAGATTGAGAATTTATATTAAGTGATATTAACAGAGTGAATAAAAAAGTTATTTTAATAATTTTCATATTAGTGTTTTAGAATTTAAAAATCTGTACCATCTAATTTGTAACCTGGAGAATATAGACTACCGCTAGATGCTTCAATAGTCGAATGCTGCTCTAGAACCGTACCAAAAATATCTGGGTTTAATGTGTAAGATTCATTTGGGTTGTTTGAAAGAGGTTCTATATCGATAGTTAAAAAAACATTGCCCTGAGGATCATTCATAGTGATTAAATCACCTGCATTACTCATGTTTATTGAGCCTTCAGACGCAGTCTGCACCACAGAATTTCCAAAATTTCCAGTTGGGCTACCTCCACCAAATAAAATTAAAACACCATTTGAAGGAATTATTGACCCCGATGGGAAAGTGTGTCTTAATTGGCTTGCATCAGAAATAGTGTATCCAGACAAGTCAATTTCTAAACCTGAATTATAAAATTCAATAAATTCATCTTCGTTAGCTTCTCTAAATCCATCTCCATTAGCATCACCAGCGTCTCCAGATGGCGGATCGTACAAAACTTCGTTAATAATAAAACCTAGCCATGGACATCCGTTATTCTCAGCAACACCAATAACAAGTGGACAGTTATCATCTGAATCAGGGATACCATCCCCGTCAGTATCAGTATCATCATCAAGTAAGTTTATTACTAACTGAGAATTACTTGACAAAAGATAATTACTGTTTGCAATTAAATCAATAATGATCTCTTCTGGACTTTCAATTTCACTATCTTGAATAGCTGAAATAGTTACTGATCCAGTTCTACTTCCACTGATTATTGAAATATTATTTGAACTAACTGAATAGTCAGAATTTATAACAGCAGAGCCAGAAAATTGCATCGGAATCGATATATCGCTAGATACAGATCCATTTAATGTAGCAGTTACAACAACTAGGCCATTATCTTCAGAAATAGTTTCGCTTTCTAACTCAACATTGACACCAGGCAAGACATCTTCAGTATCACAAGACTGAACTGCTAAGAATAGAAACATTAAAATAATAATATTTTTCATAAACCTATTTTTTTTTAAATTTTTCTCTAAAATAAAGAAAAATCCTTCTATATTTAACAAAATTTTACTATAAATTATGCATATTAATAAGTTCCTGTTTTTTCTATTATTGTTACTTTTCAATTGCCAAAACCAAGAAACTACATTTACACCAAATGAACCAATTGACAATAATAATAGTGTGGTATTAGAAAATTTAGGTGCTGGTTTATTTTACCAAACTTTTAATGAAAAAGTCATTCCTATCTATTACTACATCCCTAACAATGTAAATTCAAGTACACCAGTAGTATTTAATATTCACGGAGGTGGAAGAGATGGAGAATCAACGAGAAACATGATGGAGGTTAAAGCAGATCAATATGGATTTATAATTATTGCACCTGAAATTAGTAATGTTAATTTTCCGGGTGGAGACGGTTTTAATTTAGGAAACGTATATGTAGACGGAGATAATCCAACACCAGAATCACTTAATGATGTAAACGAATGGGCATTTTCAATAATAGAACCAATTTTTGATATATTTCTAGCCAATACTAACACAAATGTTGACAAATATCATTTATTTGGACATTCAGCTGGAGCTCAATTTGCACACCGATTTATGCTTTTTAATCCAAATGCTAGGTATGATAAAATCCTAACCTCTGCAGCTGGCTGGTTTACTGTTTTAGATAATAACATTCAGTTTCCTTATGGCTTAAATAATAGTATTTTAACACAAGAACCTCCATTATCTAACAATAGCTACTTAATAGATATTTTAGCTAAGAATCATATAATTCAAGTTGGAAATTTAGATAATGACCCAGATTTTCCAGGGTTAAGACATAATGAATTTGCAGATGCTCAGGGTCTACATAGAGTCGATAGAGCAATTCATTTTTATAATCAAGCTCAAGATTTTGCACAAACGAATTCATTAACTTTTAATTGGACACTTAATATTATAAATGGTTTATCTCATAATACTGGTGATTCTATTGAATATGGATGTGACCTAATATTTAATTAAGATGAAAATATCCGCAAGTAAAATAGGATTTGTTTTAGGGCCTTTATCTTTTATTTTAATAATGTTGTTTTTCAATCCTGATGATTTAGAATTTCAAGGAAAAGCTATTTTAGCATGTGCGTCCTGGATAGCTATATGGTGGGTAACTGAACCTATTCCAATTGCTGCCACTTCATTGTTACCAATAATAATTTTTCCTCTTTCTGGTGGGTTAGATATAAAAACAACAACGGCTGCTTTTGGACACAAATACGTTTTTTTATTTATTGGGAGTTTTATTTTGGCTATAGCTATTCAAAAATGGAAACTGCACAAAAGAATTGCTCTAAACATCATTAATCAGGTTGGAGTAAATAAAAGTAATATAATTTTAGGGTTCATGACTGCTACAGCATTTTTATCGATGTGGATTAGTAATACTGCGACATCGGTGATGATTTTACCCGTAGGTTTAGCAATTATTTCGCAACTTAAAGATGATCCTAACACTCCTGAAAATGAAAACTCTTTATTTGGGAAAGCTTTAATGCTTGCAATAGCTTACAGCGCATCAATCGGAGGAATGGCTACTATTATAGGAACTCCACCTAACATGATATTTGCTGGGGTGATTAAAGAAAGTTATAATATTGAGATTTCTTTCTTTGATTGGTTTAAGTTTGGACTACCCTTAAGTATATTTTTTCTGTTTATCTGCTGGTTTTATTTAACCAAAATAGCTTTCAGGTTTAAACAAAAGGAATTCTCGGCTGGAAAAGAAGAAATTGTGTCTCAACTGAAAGGGTTAGGCAAAATATCTTTCGAAGAAAAAACTATATTAATAGTATTTATTTTAACTGCATTAGCTTGGATAACAAGAAACGTTCAAATAGATGGTGTTCAATACGGATTAACAAAAATAATTCCAAATTTAGATGATACAATTATAGCTATTATTTCTGCTCTAGTACTGTTTATATTGCCTTCTAAAAAATCTACAATTACAAATAAAATAACCAAAATTATTGATTGGGAAGATGCTATGAAACTTCCTTGGGGAATACTATTATTATTTGGTGCTGGCATGGCTCTTGCTCAAGGTTTTGATAGCAGTGGGTTAGCTATATGGATTGGCAGTCAACTAACATATTTAAGTGATGTCCCATTAGTGGTTTTAATATTAATATTAATTGCTAGCGTTAATTTTTTAACGGAAGTAACATCTAATATGGCAACTACCGCTATGTTATTACCTATTCTGGTCTCCTTAGCTGTTATTCTTGATTTACATCCTTATTATTTGTTAGTTAGTGCAACTTTAGCAGCATCCTGCGCATTTATGTTACCTGTTGCGACGCCTCCAAATACTGTTGTTTTTGGGTCAGGACTATTGAAAATTGAGGATATGTTTAAAAAAGGATTATGGCTAAACTTAATCTCTATTGTTACTTTGACTTTTACAATATATTATGTACTACCTTATTTTTGGGACTTAGTCACACCACTATAAATATTTATCCAATAACTTCGCTTGCTCAGTTAGAGATTCTTTAAATTCAATCTTGATATTACTCACTAATTCTTTCACAGATAAAGTGTCTTGAATATTGGTAACACCCTGACCAGCAGACCAAATTGTACTCCAAGCTTTTGCTTCTGCTTTTGCAAGATCTAATTCTTTTGCAAAACTAAATTTTGATGTTAGTACTTTAAAATACATTTTTAGCTTTTGCATAAATGTTGGAGAACCGCCCCACATTTTTTCACTAATTCCCATCTTTTCTAAGCTTGGTCGTAAAAAACTAGCTGGAACTCCTGAAACCACAGCAGTATATACAATATCCCCAGCACCACTTTCAATTATCATATTTTTATAATCATCAGAGGCTTTACTTTCGTTGGTATTTATAAATCTTGTTCCCATATAAGCAATATCTGCACCCATTTGCATGGCAGAAGCCACATCTTTTCCGTTACTTATACAACCTGAAAGGATTATAGTCTTATTAAAAAACTTCTTAATTTCAGCAACAAGAGGCATGGGGTTTAAAGTTCCTGCGTGACCTCCAGCTCCAGCTGCAACCAAAATTAGCCCATCAACTCCTGCTTCTGCCGCTTTCTCAGCATGACGTTTTTTAATAATATCATGAAAAACTAAACCGCCATAATTATGAACAGACTCGACTAAATCCGAAACTGCTCCTAATGAAGTTATTATAATCGGAACTTCGTGCTTTATACATATATCTAAATCTGCTTGTAATCTTGGATTAGAATGGTGAACAATTAAATTAACTCCAAATGGAGCAGGTTTTTTACCTGTCTCATTTTCAAAGCTTTTAAGTTTTGACTTAATCTCAATAACCCATTCTTCAAAACCTTCAGTTGTTCTTTGGTTAAGAGCAGGAAAAGTTCCAACAATTCCATTTTTACAACATTCAATTACTAGTTTTGGGCCAGAAATTAAAAATAGTGGAGCTGCTATAACTGGAATGGATAATTCATTGATAAATGATGGTTTACTCATAATAAAAATTTAAAGTTTAAGAATTAATTTACCGCGTTTATTTCCATTGAATAGTTTTAAGAATGTTTCATAAAAATTATCAATACCTTCAAAAATACTCTCATTACTTATTAACTTTCCTTGATTAAACCATTCGGATATTTGATTTATAGCCATAGGGTAATCATTTTTATAATCAAACACAACCATCCCTTTCATAGTTGCTCTATTAACTAATAGGGAAAGATAATTGGAAGGACCTTTGGTTCTAGAAGTGTTATTATATTGAGAAATAGCACCACATATTACAATTCTAGCATTCATTCTTAATTTTGCCAGTGCAGCATCCAAAATTTCACCTCCTACATTATCAAAATAAACATCTATTCCCTCTGGGCAGTACTTCTTTAAAGAAGAATATATATTGTCGTTTTTGTAATCAATTACCTCATCAAAACCAAGCTGCTCTTTAACATATTTACACTTCTCATTTCCTCCAGCAATACCGATTACTTTGCAGCCTTTGATTTTAGCAATTTGTCCAACCAGACTACCAACAGCACCAGCTGCAGCAGAGACCAATACGATATCTCCACTCTTTATTTTTCCTTCATTAATTATACCAAAATAAGCGGTCATACCTGGCATTCCTAGTGCACCTAAATATCTATGTATAGGATTATTCTTATCCTTAATAATACTATAGTTTTTTCCATCAGAGATTGAATACTCTTGCACTCCACCCCAGCCAGAAACAAAATCACCTACTTTAAAATTAGTATTATTATTTACTTGTATAACTTCTCCTACAGTACCAGCTCTCATTACTGTACCGATCTCAACAGGTGGAATATAGGACTTTGAGTTATTCATCCAGCCTCTCATGGCTGGATCAAGGGATATGTATTGTTGTTTAATTAATATTTGACCGTCTTTTATTTCTGATATTAACTCTTCTTCAAAGCTCCAAGTATTTTTTTCTGGAATACCAGTCGGCCTATTAACCAAAATCATTTTTTTATTTATCATAATTTATCTTTAAAAATCAAAACACTAGTTGCCTGTCCAATTAGGCTTTCTTTTCTCTCTAAAAGCACTTAATCCTTCTTTAGCATCATCATTTTGTTGCATTTTATTTAACATCTCAGATAAATATTCATGCTCATTATTTGTATTATATAAATTATCATATGCTTCTAAGCCTAAGCTAATTGCCTTTGGTGAATTTTCTTTAATTTCTTCTACTAGTTTATTGGTAACCGAATGAATTTCATCCTCATTACAAATATGAGATAGCAAACCTAAACTATGAGCCTCCTTTGCTGTAATACTATACCCTCTAACGCACCAATCCAGTACCTTTCTTTTTGGCATGATATTTATTAAACTGGCCATTACCTGCATTGGAAACAAACCTCTTTTAACTTCTGGTAGCGAGAAATTTAATCTATTATTTGCAACAACAAACAAACAGCCAGCGAGTATTAAAAACCCTCCAGCGTAAACATCTTTATTTACAACTGCAATTGTAGGCTTATAAATTTTATTAAAAAGTTCACCAATTAGAATCTCATTATTAGGCAATGGGATTGTTGAGTCGTTAGGTTCAACATCCCCAGACATTGCTTTTAAATCTGCACCTGAACAAAACACAGTTCCTTCAGCTTCAAATAATACTACCCAAATAGTCTTTTTAAAATGAGCATAATGCATTGCGAAAGCAATTTCATTTACCATTTGAGGGTGTAAAGCATTTTTTTTGTTTGGTCTATTTAATGTAATCTTAAAGACATTATTATTTTCTTCTAAATTTAGAAATGAGAAATGAAAATTAGAAAGATTTTCAACCTGATTATTATTATAATTATTCATTTAGTTTCATTTTTTTTTAATAAAATATACTATATAAACACTGATATTTAGACTTGTAAAACTCCCATATTAAATTGTTTTTCAATTGGCGCATGATTTGCAGCTTCAATACCCATAGAGATCCAAGTTCTAGTATCTAGTGGATTAATCACTGCGTCTGTCCAGATTCTTGCTGCTGAATAATAAGGGGAAATTTGCTGATCATAACGTGATTTTATTTCATCAAATAATTCGGCTTCTTTTTCTGGTGTGATTTTTTCTCCTCGTTTTTTTAATGATGCTGTTTCTATTTGTAGTAATACTTTAGCAGCAGAATTCCCACTCATTACAGCTAATTCAGCACTTGGCCATGCAACAATTAATCTCGGGTCATATGCTTTACCACACATGGCGTAATTACCTGCTCCATATGAATTACCTATAATAACTGTGAACTTAGGTACAATAGAATTACTCACAGCATTTACCATTTTTGCACCATCTTTAATGATACCTGCATGTTCAGATTTACTTCCAACCATAAATCCAGTTACATCTTGTAAAAAAACTAAGGGTATTTTTTTTTGATTACAGTTTGCAATAAAGCGGGTTGCTTTATCAGCGGAGTCGTTATAAATAACCCCACCAAATTGCATTTCTCCTTTTTTAGTTTTTACTAATTTTCTTTGATTTGCTACAATACCAACTGCCCAACCATCTATTCTAGCATAACCTGTCAAAATAGTTTGTCCATATCCTTGTTTATATTGATCAAATTCAGATTTATCTACCAATCGTTTGATAATTTCTAACATATCATACTGAGCATTTCTTTCTTTGGGTAGAATTCCAAAAATATCGTCTTCATTTTCTTTTGGAGCTTGACTTTTAACTTTATTAAAACCTGCCTTTTCAAAATCACCGATTTTATCAACTATACTTTTAATCTTTTCTAATGCGTCTTTGTCATCTGTTGCCTTATAATCTGTAACACCAGAAATTTCACAATGTGTTGTAGCTCCACCTAAAGTTTCATTATCAATACTTTCTCCAATTGCTGCTTTTACTAAATAGCTTCCTGCTAAGAAAATACTAGCCGTTTTATCTACAATAATAGATTCATCACTCATAATTGGCAAATAAGCACCACCAGCAACACAACTCCCCATTACCGCAGAAATTTGTGTAATTCCCAAACTGCTCATTATAGCATTATTTCTAAAAATTCGACCAAAATGTTCTTTATCAGGAAAAATTTCATCTTGCATAGGTAAATACACCCCTGCAGAGTCTACTAAATAAATTATTGGAATTTTATTTTCAATAGATATTTCTTGAGCTCGGAGATTCTTTTTACCAGTGATTGGAAACCAAGCTCCTGCTTTTACTGTAGCATCATTAGCTACTACTATGCACTGTTTTCCTTTAATATACCCAATTTTTACAACAACTCCACCCGAGGGACAACCTCCATGTTCCTTGTACATTTCATCTCCTGCAAAAGCACCAATTTCTATTGACTTTGTTTTGCTGTCAAATAGAAAATCTACTCTTTCACGTGCTGTCATTTTCCCCTTTTCACGATGTTTGTCTATACGCTTCAGACCTCCACCTAATTTTACTTTAGCAAAACGTTTGCGTAGATCTGAAATTAAAAGTTTGTTATAGTCTTCGTTTTTATTGAAGTTAATATCCATAGGGATTCATTTTTAAGCAAGTTAACAAATAATATATACTTTAATTAAGAGATTCAGACAAACCAAATTAATTCCATAAATTTATGATAGTAGAGAGAATAACAATAATACCAGCTTTTATTACTAATATTTTTGCTGTTAACAATAAAAAAAGATACCTTTTCCATACTTTAACAACATAGCAAGTTATTCACAAGCCTCTGTCAAACAACAAAACTAATTTATTATGAGCAACGAAACTAAATTTGATTTTAAATTTTATCATTGGGAAAAAACATTTAAAGACAAACCTTTTTTAAGGCAACCTTTTGGTGAAAATTGGGAAGAATACACTTGGGGTGAAGTTGGTCAACTTGCAAGAAAATTAGCTACAGGTCTTAAAAGTCTTGGACTTCCAGAGAAAAGTCATATCGGTTTAATGTCAAAAAACTGTAGAGAATGGATAATTGCTGATTTAGCTATAGTTATGGCAGGCTATGTATCAGTACCATTTTTTCCAAACTTAAATTCATCTGAAACGAAATCATTACTAACTCAAGGAGATGTAAAAGCGTTATTTATGGGAAAGGTCGAAGATTGGAATGAAATTCAAAAAGGTATTCCTGAAAATATGCCGCTTATAGCTTTCCCTCATTATCAAGGGTTTTCTAAAATTAGCGAAGGGTTTCAATGGTCTGATTTCATAAATAAATTTGATCCTCAAATCGAAAACTACTCCCCAAATATTAATGACACATGGACCATTATATTTACCTCGGGAACAACTGGAAATCCAAAAGGTGTGGTATTGGATTTTGGTACAGTACAAGGAGTATGGAATTTGTTTGAAGTAAGTTTAGCAGAAAAATATAATATTAGTCTATCAGGAAAAAATAGTTGGTTTTCATATTTGCCATTAAATCATATTGCAGAGAGAGTTGGGGTTGAATATACAAGTTTTAAGTATGGTGGTGTAATTTCATTTACAGAATCATTAGAAAGGTTCGGAGAAAACTTAAAAGCTGTTCAGCCATCAATATTTATTGGAGTTCCAAGGTTATATACTAAATTTCAAATGGGAATACTTTCAAAATTCCCTCAAAAGAAATTAGATCTTTTTTTAAAAATCCCTATTGTTTCAACTATTATTAAAAGTAAACTTAAAAAAGCTTTAGGCTTAAGTAATGCTAGTGTAATAATTAATGGGGCTGCTCCGATGTTAGAAGTTCTAAAGCAGTGGTATAAAAAAATAGGCATAAATATTACTAACGTATATGGAATGACAGAAAATTGTGCTATTTGCACTCAAATTTCACCTTCAGTTACTAATAAAATAAACTCAGTAGGACTACCTCAATCTGGAGTAAAAATTAAAATAAATCCTGAAAATAATGAGATTATGATGAGTGGAGCATTTGTGATGAAAGGGTATTATAAAGATAAAGAGCGAACAGATGAAACAATAAAAGATGGCTGGCTTTGTACAGGCGATCAAGGTAAAATAGATGAAGATGGATATTTATACATTACGGGAAGAGTTAAGGATACATTCAAAACCAGTAAAGGAGAATTTATTGAACCATTGGGTCTTGAGAAATTTTTTGGAGATACTGTTGAATTTGAACAAATATGTATAGTAGGTCTTGGTAACCCTCAACCAATGTTGCTAGTTGTTTTGTCAGAATCTGGAAAATCAACCGAAAAGAATGTATTAAAATCGATGATAGAAAATAAATTAATCAACGTTAACAAAGATCTTGTTAGCTATAAAAGAATATCCACTATAATTTTTGTAAAAGATGATTGGAATCCAGAAAATGAAATATTAACTCCAACAATGAAAATTAAGAGAAATAAGATAAATGATAAATATTGCGAAAAGTTTAAAGGCTGGAGTGATAATATAGAAACAATAATCTGGGAATAAATGGATGAAAGTTTAAAAAATAAAGTTGCTTTTGTTACTGGTGCTGCAACTGGAATTGGAAAAGAAACAGCACTATTATTAGCCAAGAATGGAGTTAAAACAATGATAGCCGACATAAATGAGGTGGAAGGACGAGCAACAACTAAAACTATAAATGACTCTGGTGGAATTGCTTGTTTTTATAAACTAGACACATCTATCAAAAAAGATGTTGCTAATGTTTTAGATAGTATTTTTAAAAAACATGGCTCAATTGATTTAGCAGTGAACAATGCTGGTATTGGAGGATTAGTAGGTTCACTTCATACAATTGAGGAGTCAACTTGGGAAAGAATGATCTCTGTTTGTTTATCAGGCGTTTTTTACTGTATGCAAGAAGAAATAAAATATATGTTATCAAATAAAAATGGTAAAATTGTAAATGTTTCTTCTTTAGCTGGTCTAAATGGTGTAAGAAATGGTAGTCATTATTCAGCTGCTAAACATGGGGTTATTGGACTTACTAAGTCTGCAGCAATAGAATACGGGGGTCATAATATTCGAGTTAATTCAGTATGTCCAGGGTTTATTCAAACTGCAATTTTAGATGACATTCCAGAAAAGTCACTAGAATTTGTGAAAAACCTTAGAGTTCCTATGAAAAGGATAGGTAACACTACAGAAGTAGCTGAAAGTATTTTATGGCTATTAAGTGAAAAGTCTAGTTTTGTTAATGGAGAGGGTTTATTAGTTGATGGAGGTTTTCAAGCTGGGTAAAAAACAAAATTAAATCTGTAAATTTTACTACAATCAGTCAAAAATTATTTTCTAATCTTAAAAAATAAATGATTGAGATTTATTAAACAATAAATCCCACTAAGACGTATAATTATACCACATTATTAACTTATTTTTACAAAAAAAAATTTGATGGAGTATTTTAATGAAGAACATAATCTTTTTAGAGAAAGCTTAAGAGAATTTCTTAACAGGGAGGTAAGTCCAAATATTGAAGTTTGGGAAAAAGATGGGAAAATACCAAAATCTATATGGAAAAAAATGGGAGATATGGGCTTTCTAGGATTATCTTTTCCAGAAAAATATGGTGGAAGTGATTTAGATTTCTTTTTTGAAGTAATATTTAACGAAGAGCTAGGAAGGCTGAATAGTGGTGGTTTTGTTGTTACTCAGCAAGTGGTTCAATACATGTCTGCGCCTTATATCTATAAATATGGTAGTGATAAATTAAAAGATAAATATTTACCAGGAATAATTTCAGGAGACTTAATAAGCTGCATAGGAATAACTGAGCCTAATGCTGGGTCAGATACAAAAAACATTCAAACTAGAGCTGAACTTATAGACAATGAATATGTGATCAATGGATCTAAAACATTCATCACGAATGGATTATATGGAGATTTTATTATTCTTGTAGTAAAAACAGATCCTAAAGCTGGTTCAAAAGGAGTAAGTCTAATTTGTGTAGATCTTGATCAAAATGGAATTACCAAAAATAAAATTAATAAACTTGGCTGGCACTCATCTGACACTGCAGAACTAAGTTTTGACGATGTAAGAGTTCCCAAAGAAAATTTAATTGGAGAGGAAGGAAAAGGCTTTTACTATTTAATGAATGGATTACAACTTGAAAGACTTTGTTTTTTACCTAGTAATGTTGCAACGATGGAATATGCATTATCGGAATCTTTAAATTATATGTCTCAGAGAAATGCATTTGGAAGAACAATAGATAAATTTGAAGTTCTAAGACATCGTATATCTCAATTATCATCTGAACTAGAAGCGCTAAAAGCATTTAGTTATTACTGTTGTGATTTATTTGACAAAGGGATTTATGATGTTAAATCATGTTCTATGGGTAAACTAATTGTTACTGAATTACACGAAAAGATTTCTACACAATGTCTACAGTTTTTTGGTGGAAATGGGTATACTGAGGATTATCCAATGGCTAGAATGTTTAGAGATTCAAGAATTGGAACAATTGGAGGTGGAACATCAGAAATTATGAGAGAAATTATTGCTAAAGTTATCATTGATGATGTGAAATATGAAAAAGCAAAATCAAATATCAACTCAAAAGAAAATTCAGTAAATACTAATTTTTCAAATCTTTATGATGTCTCATCCTTAGAAAAGTTAGATAAGCATGATCTAACATTAGCAACAAAAACTATCAGAATTGCTGAAAATACTATAAATATTACCATCAAACATATTAATCTAGTTGATGATCATGGAGCTAAAAAGAGTAGTTCTCAGTCAATTAGACACCAAATTGCTCAACTAGCCTCTGAAATTGAATGCTCAAAGCAGTTTGTTCTTTCAATAAACAGAAAGTTTGAAACAACGGAAAATCTAGAAAAAGAAATTTCAATGGCTAAATTAACTTCAATTCAATTAATGGACAGAGTACTTTCAAAATGTTTTCAAATGTTTGGAGCTTACGATACTTTAGAACATCATCCATTGGAAAAAATATTTCAAAATTCAAAGATGATTCAAATCTCTAATAGTAAAAGTGATTTGCATGATAATATTTCAAAACTTATAATAGAAAAATCTAAATTTTAAGGCTCATAATTAGTTAAGAAATATCTAATCCATTATTTGTAGATATATTATCAGGAGATATAAAAATATCTTGATCATTTTCATCTTTTGTCAATAATATCATTCCTTGACTTTGAACTCCAGCAATTACTTTAGACTCTAGGTTAATTAAAACAACAACTTTATTGCCAATTATTTCAGATGGATCATATGATTTCGCTATTCCACTAACAATTGATCGAATTTCATTTTTTATATCTACTTTTAATTCAAGAAGTTTTTTAGATTTTTTAATTTTTTTAGCTTCAAGAATAGTTCCGATTTTTAAATTTAATTTTGAAAAATCAGCATAACTAATCTCTTGTTTTTTACTAATTATTGATTTACATTTTTTTGAAGCATTGAGTTTTGAAATTTGAAAATCAATTTGTTTATCCTCAATTTTAGTAAATAATAGTTCTGCATTATTAATAGTGACGCCAGTATTTATGAGAATCTTATTTTTGTTTAAATTATCCCATGTCCATTCAATTAGGTGAGCTTTATAATTTAAAATATCTTGTAGCTTTTTAGATGTGTTCGGTAAAAATGGCTCGCTTATGACAGATAAAATAGCTGAAATTTGTAAAGAGACATGCATAACTGTTTCTACCCTTGCTTCATCTTCTTTTATTATTTTCCAAGGCTCTTGATCTGCTAAGTATTTATTACCAATTCTAGCAATATTAATTAATTCATTACATGCCTCACGAAATCTAAATTTATGAATAGATTTTTCAATTTTTAAGATAGATAAATCAATCAGATTTAATACTTCTTTATCAATATCTAAAATGTTATTTGATTTAGGGATAAGACCGTCATAATATTTGTTTGTAAGAACTACTACTCTATTAATGAAATTTCCAAAAATAGCTACTAATTCGTTATTATTTTTTGCTTGAAAATCTTTCCAGGTAAAATCGTTATCTTTTGTTTCAGGTGCATTAGAAGTTAGCACATAACGTAAAACGTCCTGTTGATTAGGAAAATCTATAAGATAATCTGGGAGCCAGACTGCCCAGTTTTTTGACGTTGATATCTTATCTCCCTCAAGATTTAAAAACTCATTAGCTGGAACATTTTTAGGTAATATATAAGATCCCTCAGCTTTAAGCATAGCTGGGAAAATAATACAATGGAAAACAATATTATCTTTACCAATAAAATGAATTAATTCTGTCTCTGGATCTTTCCAGTATTTTTCCCAATTTTTATTATTATTTTTTGCCCATTCTATACTTGATGAAATATAACCTATTGGTGCATCAAACCATACGTATAAAACCTTTCCATTGGCACTGTCTAAAGGAACTGGAACTCCCCATTCTAGGTCTCTTGTTACTGCTCTTGGTTTAAGTCCATCATCTAGCCAAGATTTACACTGCCCATAAACATTAGGTTTCCAATCTAATTTGTGACTTTTCAAAATCCAATCTTCAAGAAAGGATTGATGAGAATCTAGTTTCAAGTACCAATGTGTAGTTTTTTTTAGCTCTGGACTAAGCCCAGTAATTGAGGATTTTGGATTTATCAAGTCTATAGCATTATGACTAGCTCCACATTTCTCACATTGATCTCCATAACATTCTGTATTATGACATTTAGGACATGTACCAATGATAAATCTGTCTGCTAAAAATTGATCCTCAGATTCATCATAAAATTGTTCGGACTCAATTTTAGTAAACTGATTATTATCATTTAATTTTGTAAAAAAATCACTTGCAGTTTTATGATGTATTTTTGAAGAAGTTCTAGAGTAGTTATCAAATGATATTCCAAAATCAATAAAAGAATCTTTAATAACCTTATGATATTTATCAACTACATCTTGTGGGTTAATACCATCTTTTTTAGCCTTTAAAGTAATTGGTACTCCATGTTCATCACTACCACAAACAAATAATACATCATTGCCTTTGATTCTTAAAAATCTAGAGTAAACATCAGCTGGAATATAAACTCCAGCTAAGTGACCAATATGTATTGGTCCATTTGTGTAAGGTAAAGCGGCCGTTATGGTGTATCTTTTACTCAAAATTTTTTTTTATACTTCCCTGTAAAAGTAAACATTTTATCAGTTAATATAAAAATGATTTTATATTAGTTTATTATATTAACTTTATATAATGTTATGAAAATTAAAATTATATATTTTACTTTTATTTATATTAGTATTATTTCTAATATGAATGTTTTTAGTCAATCAGATATCAAATCATCAAATGTATTGAAAACACAATTAATTCAGCCAGAATACCTTAAATATGGAGATACTATATCAATTGTAGCTCCGTCGGGGGTTTTAAATAATTTTGATAATAAAATTATAAAAGCAATAAATATATTTGAAAGCTGGGGACTTAATGTTGTTTTAGGGAAGCACATTTATGATAAAAATGGTCATTTTGCTGGAACAGACAAAAATAGAGAGAAAGATTTTCAAAAAGCTTTAGATAATAAAAACATAAAAGCTATCTGGTGTGCCAGAGGAGGTTATGGGGCTGTAAGAATAATAGATAAATTAAAATTTGATAGTTATTTAAGAAATCCTAAATGGATAATAGGGTTTTCAGATATCACTGTTATTCATAATAAATTAAATCTTTATAATAGTGAATCTATTCACGCAATGATGATTACAGGATTTGAAGAAATAGATCAAAATAATAATTCACTAAGTAAGTTGAAAAGTGTTTTATTTGGTGATGATTTATCTTATTCAATTGGTCCAAATAAAAATAATAAAATTGGAAAATCGGAAGGAAATATAGTGGGTGGAAATCTCACTCTTTTACAATCAACAATTGGTTCAAAAACAGAACTAAAAACAAAAGATAAAATATTATTTATCGAAGAAGTAGGTGAATACGCATATAGCATAGACAGGATGCTTTATAGCCTAAAAAGAGCAGGTTATTTTGACAATTGTAAAGGATTAATAGTTGGTCAAATAAGTAATGTAAAGAAAAATACTACAGATTTTGGGATGAGTATAAATGAGCTTATTTTAGAAGTATTAGATGAGTATGATTTTCCGATTTTATTTGATTTTCCAGCAGGTCATGAAAAAACAAACTATCCAATTATTTTGGGTAGAAAAATTAAACTAGATGTTACTAAATCAAAAAGTAAAGTGGTTTTTTATAATTAATTGTTTATAGCTTCTAAAGCTAATAAAGCTCTATCAATTGTAGATATTTTTTGAATTGTTAATATTAATTTTGAACCATTTATAGATTTTTTTTCTTCAAGTTTACAATTATGAGGGTTCAAATTCACGTAATTTAAAATCGAAGCGAAAATAGCTGATTTGAAATAATCACTATTTTTATCCTTAATAAAGTAAGCCTTAATAATTCTTTTTTTCATAACTACTTTCTCAAAACCTAGTTCAATAGCTAGCCACTTTATTTTAACAGTTACTAAAAGATCTTCAACTTGGTATGGTAAGTTACCGAACCTATCTTCAAGCATAGTTTCAAAATTGTTAAGTTGAGAAATATTAATGATTTTGTTAAGTTCTGAATATAATTGTAGTCTTTCATTTACAGATTTTATATAGAAATCAGGAAATAATAATTCAAAATCTGTATCTATAGAAACCTCACTAATATAATTTTCAGGTTTTTCATTTTGGTATAGATCTTTAAATTCATTTTGCTTTAATTCTTCTATAGTTTCATTTAAAATCTTTTGGTAAGTTTCAAAACCCATATCATTAATAAATCCACTTTGTTCACCTCCTAATAAATCTCCAGCTCCTCTTATCTCTAAATCCTTCATAGCAATATTAAACCCACTTCCAAGTTCAGTATGTTCTTCTAAAGCAGTGATCCTTTTTCTTGCATCATCGGTCATAGTTGAATAATCCGGGGTAATAAAATAACAATATGCTTTTTTGTTAGTCCTACCAACTCTTCCTCTCATTTGATGTAAATCACTTAAACCAAAGTTATTGGCATTGTTTATGAAAATTGTATTAGCATTAGGAACATCTAAACCACTTTCAACTATTGTAGTACTTACTAGCACATCAAATGACCCTTGCATAAAATCTAACATAAGTTGTTCTAGTTTTCTTCCTTCCAATCTTCCGTGACCAACTCGAATTCTTGCATCGGGTACTAATCTTTGGATTAAACCAGCTACTTCGTTAATATTTTCAATTCTATTGTGAATAAAAAATACCTGTCCTCGTCTTAATATTTCCAATGTAATGGCATCCCGAATTGTAGATTCACTAAATCTAACAACTTCACTAGAAATAGGGTATCTATTTGGAGGTGGTGTATTTATAATTGACAAATCTCTTGCTGCCATTAAACTGAATTGAAGTGTTCTAGGAATAGGAGTGGCAGATAATGTTAAAACATCAACATTTTCTTTAATGTTTTTAAGTTTTTCTTTTATTGAAACACCAAACTTTTGTTCTTCATCGACTATTAATAAACCTAAATCCTTAAAATTTATACTTTTATTAACTATTTGATGAGTGCCAATAATAATGTCAATTTTTCCATTAGAAATTTCTTCAATAATATTTTTCTTGTCTTTAGAAGTTCTGAACCTGTTTAAATAATCTATTGAAACTGGAAAATCTTTTAACCTGGATGAAAATGTTTTGTAATGCTGAAATGCAAGAATTGTTGTAGGAACTAGAATAGCAACTTGCTTATTATTATCAACAGCTTTAAATGCAGCTCTAATTGCTATTTCAGTTTTACCAAAACCAACATCTCCACAAATCAATCTATCCATTGGTTTATGACTTTCCATATCATTTTTAACATCTACAGTAGAACTAACTTGATCAGGGGTGTCTTCATAAATAAAGGAAGCCTCAAGCTCGTGTTGCAAATAACTGTCTTTTGAGTATTGAAACCCTTTTTGGTTTTTTCTTTTTGCATATAATTTAATTAAATCATAAGCAATTATTTTTACTTTAGCTCTGGTCTTTTGTTTTAACACCTTCCAAGCTTTACTTCCCAACTTATATATCTTTGGTGGGGTTCCGTCTTTACTGTTATACTTTGTTATCTTGTGTAGAGAATGTATACTTAAATACAGTGTATCTCTCTCTCCATAAATAAGTTTAATTGATTCCTGCATTTTACCCTCAACACTAATCTTTTTTAAGCCACCAAATTTTCCAATACCGTGATCGATATGAGTAATAAAGTCCCCAACTTTTAATTTGGTAAGTTCTTTGATATTCAAAGCTTGTTTTTTAGCATAAACATCTTTGATTTTATACTTGTGATATCTGTCAAATATTTGATGATCAGTATAACATACGATTTTATTATCGTTATCAATAAAACCTTGGTATAAAGGAAGAATGATAGGAATATAATTAACATCTAAATCCAAATTATCAAAAATATCACTAAATCTATTTTTCTGTTGTTCATTAGCACAACATAAATAATTTTGAAAGCCAAGTTTTTCATAATTATTCAAGTTTTCTATTAATAACTCGAAAGACTTGTTAAATGATGGTTGAGGCTTAACATCATATTTGATTTCATTATCATTAAAAATAGAATTAGATCCTATCTCAATTAATTTGTGTTTTATTAAACTTGATTTTATTTCTTTTGAAGAACTAAATAATACTTGTGGTTTAAGTTGAACAGTAGAATCAGAAAAATCTTCATATATAGAAATAGACTTTTCAAATAATAATTTTATTTCTTTAAGTAAGTATTTTGAGTTTTTTAAAAAAATACTAGTGTTAGGGGATAGTATATCAAGAAAATTTACTCTATTTTCTATTTTGATATCAGATTGAATATTCGGAATTATTTTGATTTCACAATAGTTCTTAATTGAAAGTTGAGATTCTAAATCAAATGATCTAATTCTTGTAATTTCATCGCCAAAGAACTCAATTCTGTATGGCTTATCATTAGAAAAAGAAAAAACATCGATAATACCTCCTCTAACGGAAAAATCTCCAGGCTGAGTAACAAAATCAACTCTTGAAAACTCATATTCAAATAATATTTCGTTGATAAAGTCTATAGATAATTCGTCTTCAACTTTAATATTTAATGTATTTTTTTGTAATTCTGATTTTGTAACAACTTTTTCAAATAATGCTTTATAATGAGTAACAACTAAATAGTTATTAGGGTTTGAGTTAATTTTATTAAGTACATCTGCTCGAAGTAATATATTAGAATTATCGGTATTGCTAGTAGTATAAGGGTTTTTGTAGCTTTCAGGATAAAAAAGTACATTATTCTTTAATTTTTCAAGATCGTTGAAATGATATGCAGCAGTTTCTTTATTTTCTAGTATTAATACAGTTAATTTTTGATTTTTTGAAAAAATGGAAGAAACAAGAAAAGATAATGAAGAGCCTATTAGACCTTTTAATAGTATCTTATTTTCGTTTTTGGCAATAGAAGATTCTAGTTTTTGCGTTTGCAAAGACTTTACAAAAAGTTGCGAGATATCTTTATTACTCACTTTTTAAATTTGATGCAAATATAAAATTTGAAAATTAAAATTTAATTATTAATCATTAAAGATTTTAATTTTTTTACCATTTGAGGACTACCGCAATAGAAAGGAATTCTTTGGTGTAGAGTTTTTGGATTTACATCTAATATTCTTAAAAACCCGTCAGTAGCAATTCCTCCAGCTTGTTCACAAATAAATGCTATTGGATTACACTCGTAAAGAAGTCTTAATTTACCATTTATATTTTTAGAGGTGTTTGGGTACATATATATACCACCTTTAATCATGTTTCTATGAAAATCAGAGACCAAAGAACCAATGTACCTGGAAGTGTATGCAACTTTATCAGTTTCATCTTGACAATACTTAATATACTTTTTTATCCCTTTTGGAAATTGCAAATAATTGCCCTCGTTAATCGAATAAATATTTCCATTTTTCGGAAATTTGATTTCTGGGTGTGATAAATAAAAACTCCCTATTGCGGGGTTTAGTGTAAATCCATTAACACCAAAACCAGTTGTATAAACCAACATTGTAGAAGTTCCGTAAATAATGTACCCTGCAGCAACCTGCTTATTTCCTTTCTGTAAAAAGTCATCTAAGACTACTTTTGTACCAGTTTTACTAATTCTCTTGTATATTGAAAATATTGTTCCGACTGAAACATTTACATCAATATTAGATGATCCATCAAGCGGGTCAATTAAAACAACATATTTATTATTATTAGATTTATCTAAACTATTTATAGAAATAAAATCTTCTTCTTCTTCACTTGCAATTCCACAAACAATATTTCTATTTCTTAATGCATTAATAAATATATCGTTGGCATAAAAATCTAATTTTTGTTGTTCTTCTCCTTGAGTATTAATTGTATTACTATCACCGATTATATCAACTAAGCCAGCTTTGTTTACTTGAAAATTTACAACCTTTGCAGCAAGTCTTATCGAATTAATTAATGAAGATAATTCACCAGAGGAATATTGATGAGATTTTTGATTTTCAATAATAAACTCACCAAGGGTTTGATTTTTATTTGTCAAAATTCTGTATTATTATTTATTAAATTTAGATATAATTTTTTTATTATATACCTATATTTGGCAATAATATTTAGATTATGAAAATCATAATTAGAGAGGCTCAAAAGGATGACATGTCAGATGTAATCAGTCTGATTAAGGAGCTAGCTGAATTTGAAAAAGAACCAAATGAGGTTGATATTGATTCTACTGTACTCGTTAATGATGGTTTTGAAGAAAATTCATACTTTAAATGTTTTGTCGCAGAAAATAATGATAGTATTATTGGTACAGCGATAATTTATAACAGATATTCAACTTGGAAAGGAAGAACAATTCACTTAGAGGATTTAATTGTTACTGAAAAAATGAGAGCAAATGGGGTTGGTACTTTATTACTAAATCAAGTTGTTAACTATGCAAAGAAATTAAATGTAAAAAGAGTCTCTTGGGAAGTTATTAACTGGAATAAAAAGGCTATTAAATTTTATTTAAAAAAAGGTGCTCAGATAAAACAAGATTGGAGTATTGTTCATCTAGATAATAAAGCATTAAAAAATTATAAATAAGCTATGCAGATTCTGAAATTTGGAGGTGCTTCTATTAAAGATGCAGTTAATATTAAAAAAGTTGCTACTATAATAAATGGCATAGATTATAAAGATACAATCATAATTGTTTCTGCAATTGGAAAGACAACAAACGCATTAGAGGCTATTGTGGATCATTACTTAAAAAAAAGTAATAACTTATTAAACTGCATAAATGAATTACACGAATTACATATAAAAATTATAGATGATCTATTTATAGAAAATCATGAAATCTATAAAATTGTTAGCAGTGACTTTCAAAAAATACATGATTTTTTAAAAAATAATAAATCACCAAACTATAATTTTATTTACGATCAAATAATTCCCTTTGGAGAGTTATTGGCTTCTAAAATTATAAATGAATATTTTAACAGTGTTAATATAAAAAGCGAATTTAAGGATGTTCGAGAGTTAATAAAAACAGATTCTTTCTTTAGAAATGCAAATATAAATTGGAAATTAACTCAAGCAAATATTTTAAAAACAAAGTTTAATCCCAATATAAGCTTAACCCAAGGATTTATTTCTAGTAATGAAGATAACTTCACTACGACTATGGGAAGGGAAGCTAGCGATTATACAGCTTCGATATTTGCATATTGTTTAAATGCTAACTCAGTAACTATTTGGAAAGATGTAGACGGAATATTTAATGCTGATCCAAAGAAATTCAAAAACACTATTTTATTAGAAAAAATATCATACACTGAGGCAATTGAACTTGCATTTTATGGTGCCTCTGTTATTCATCCAAAAACAATACAGCCTTTACAAAAAAAGGAAATTCCTTTATATGTTAAATCGTATATAAACCCAAAAGCTTTAGGTACATGTGTCAGCAAATCTAAAGATATATTTCCTAAAGTACCTTGCTATATTTTAAAAGAAAATCAAATACTTCTAAGTATTTCTTCATTGGATTTTTCATTTACAATTAATGATAAAACAAAAGCAATTTTAACTTTATTATCTCAAAATAAAGTTAAAATAAATTTAACTCAAAATTCTGCAATTAGTCTAATCTTATGTGTAGAAGATGACTATAACAATATAGATAAATTAACTTCTGAGCTAAAGTCTAATTTTAAAATTAATATTGAAAAAGGTTTAAAACTATATACTGTGAGAAATTTTGAGAAAAAATCTTTTACTGCATTTAAAAAGGGTAAAACTATATTAATTGAACAGACTTACAATAATACTTCACAAATGATTTGTGTTTAAAGTTTAAGTTACTTCATTTATAAAATCCTTGAAATATTTTTTTATATCATCTCTTACAATTCTAAAGTTTTCTAAAAATAATTTTGATTTGTGATCTGATTTTGAAGGGTCAATAAAATCCTTGTGGATTTTAATAGCATCTTTTACGTCAAACAAAGGGCAGCTTTCCTTAGCGTGATCGCAAACAGTTATTATATAATCAAAGTCTACTGATAAATATTCATCAACGTGGTTTGAAGAATAATTTGAAATATCAATTTTGTCTTCTTTCATAATCTTAATTGCTGTCTGATTAACACCATGAACCTCAATACCTGCACTATATATTTTTAATCTTGATTTAGCAAAAAATTCTAAGTAGCCATGTGCCATTTGACTCCTACATGAATTGCCAGTACATAATACTAAAATTTTTTTCATTTTATTTAAAGTAAGTTTCTATTTTGTCTATTATAATTTGAGATAATTTAACATTGCTTTCAAATGTCCATCCAGCAATATGAGGAGTAATAATTACATTTTTTAAATTTTTTAATTCATTAAAGTATGAATTTATTTCTTTCTTTATGTTATTAAAAGATGAACTTTCAATATCTATCACATCTAAGCCAGCTCCAAGAATTTTCTTATCATTTAAAGCATCAATTAAGTCAGGAGTATTAACTATTTTACCTCTACTAGTATTAATTAACCAAAAAGGTTTATTAAATTTTTGAATAATTTCTTTATTAAATAAATTAATGGTTTCTGCTGTAAGAGGTAAGTGTAAACTAACAATATCAGCGTTTTTAAATAAAAAATCTAAAGAAGATTTTTTCGCATATTTACTATCAATTTTATCATCTATATCATAAAAAAAAAGCTTACAATTAAATCCAGAAATTTTTTTTGCAAAATTTTTTCCTGTATTACCCATCCCTATTATAGCTACTGTTTTTCCTTCAATTTCGAACCCTCTGTTTTCTTCTCTATACCAAAGCCCTTTTTTAACTTGACTTGAAGATGTGTTAATATTATTTAATAATGATAATAATAATCCTACAGCGTGTTCACCAACTGCATTACTATTTCCTTCTGGCGAAGATATCACTTCAATATTTTTACTTTTTGCGTAATTACAATCTATATTTTCCAGACCTGAACCTACTCTAGCTATAAATTTTAAATTTGTAGCTTTATCAATAAAATCTTTATCAATTTCAAATCTGCTTCTTAAAATTAAGCCATCGTAGTTTTCTATAACCTTTCCGATATCGTGTTTAGATGAAGAAATATCAAGGTCATTGATGTATCCCTTTTTTTTTAAAGAAGAAATTAAAATTGGGTGATTAGAATCAAGATGAAGAATCTTCATTAAAGAGGTAAAATTAATTTAGCGATATAAAAATAAATTAAAATCCCAAATATATCATTACTTGTGGTAATGAATGGACCTGTAGCTATGGCTGGATCAATACCTCTTTTATCTAAAAATAGAGGTATGAAGGTTCCAATTATTCCAGCAACGATTATCACAATTACTAATGAAATTGAAATTGCTAGAGCGACCAAATATTCTTCGCCGGAAATCATAATAAATAAAAACAAGATTACAGATAAAATAACTCCATTAAGAATAGATAAAAAAGTCTCTTTAATTAACCTATTATTTACACTTCCTCTTATGTCATCATTAGCAAGTCCTTGTACAATAATTGCACTTGACTGAACTCCAACATTTCCAGCCATAGCTGCTATTAAAGGAGTGAAATAAAATAATATTTGATGTTTTACTAATATGTCATCAAAAGCACCCATAACAATAGCGGCTCCAATACCACCTAAAAGACCTAATAAAAGCCAAGGTAGTCTAGCTCTAGACAGCTGAAAAATTGTGTCATCAACATCAACATCTTGCAGTATACCTGCTGCTAGTTGATAATCTTTTTCTGCTTCTTCCTTAATTAAATCTACAATATCATCAATAGTTATTCTTCCAAGTAAAATATTGTTATCATCTACAACAGGAATTGCTTCAAGATCATATTTTTGCATAATATTAGCAACACTTTCTGCTTCATCATTAACATTTACAAAATCAACTTTAGGAATATAAACTGACTTAATACTTGATCTTGGATTTGCAACTAATAAATCTTTCAAAGATAATCTTCCAATTAGTTTATCTTTATCATTAACAACATAAATAGAATGAACTCTAGTGACTTCAGTTGCTTGGATTCTCATTTCCTTAACGCACTTTGTTACTGTCCAATTTTCGTTAACTTTAACTAATTCTTTTGCCATTAAACCTCCGGCAGAATCTTCATCATATTTTAATAATTCTTTAATATCAGCTTTATGTTCAGCATCAATTATTTTTGAAATAACTTTCTTTTGCTTCTCAACAGATAATTCAGAAATTATATCTGTAGCGTCATCTGTATCTAATTCTTCAATCTCTTTGGCGATTTCATTAGGAGAAAGATTATTTAAAATTTGCTCTCTAAAATCTTCATCCAATTCCATAAGAATTTCAGAAGTTTTATCACTTTCTAAAAGCTTAATTATATAGGTAGATTGATCGACATTTAATTCCTCTAAAATTTCTGCAATATCAGCATGGTGAAGTTCATTTAATTTGACTAGCAATAATGTATCCTGATTATTGTCAACTAAATCAATGACCTGATTTATTAATAAATCAGTTAATTCAAATTTTATATTTTTTTCAACTTTGTTCAAAAGTCTAAATGTTTTAGTCAATTAAATCCGTTATATATATGAAATCTTTAACAGATAATTGTTCCGGTCTCAAATCAAAGATAGCATCTTCTCTTAAAATATCACTTAAATTAAAAGATTTTAAGCTATTTCTCAGTGTTTTTCTTCTTTGCTGGAAAGATAATTTAACGACTTTAAAAAATAGTTTTTCATTATATTTAATCTCAATTTGTTCTTTTCTTTTAAGTCTTATGACTGCAGAAACAACTTTAGGAGCAGGAGTGAATACTGAGGCAGGAACTGAAAACAAATATTCCGTATCGTAATATGCTTGGGTTAAAACAGACAGTATACCATATTTTTTACTTCCTTTTTTTTCACAAATTCTCTCTGCAACCTCCTTTTGAAACATTCCAATTAATTCAGGAACACTACTTTTATATTCTAAGGTTTTAAAAATAATCTGAGTTGAAATATTATAAGGGAAGTTACCAATTATAGCAAAATTCTCTGTAAAAATATCTGATAAATCCAATTTCAAAAAATCGTGTTCTAATATAATTAAAGGATCAATAAATAATTGTGCTTTTAGAAATTCTACAGACTCACTATCAATTTCAACAAGTTTTAAATTTATTTTTTTTTTGATCAAATATTTGGTTAAAACTCCTGTACCAGGACCTATTTCTAAAACATTTGAATAATTACATAAGGATAATGAATCAACTACTTTTCTAGCTATGTTCTCATCGTTTAAAAAATGTTGACCTAAATATTTTTTTGGCTTAACATTTCTCATGATTAATCAATTATCGAGAATCCTGTGTAAGGAACAAGAACTTCGGGGATAATAATACCTTTTGGGGTTTGATTGTTCTCTAGCAGTGTAGCTAATACTCTAGGAAGAGCTAATGAACTCCCATTCAAAGTGTGTGCTAGTTGTGTTTTTCCAGATGAGTTTTTATATCTTAATTTTAATCTATTTGCTTGAAACGACTCAAAATTTGAGACTGATGACACTTCTAGCCATTTATTTTGACCTGCTGAAAATAACTCAAAATCATAAGTCAAACAAGAGGTAAACCCTAAGTCTGATCCGCATAATTTTAAAATTCTATATGGAAGATTTAATTTATTAATAATAGACTTTACGTGTTCCACCATTGTATCAAGAGCAGCGTATGAATTATTAGGATGCTCGACCCTTAAAATTTCAACTTTATCAAATTGATGCAATCTATTTAAACCTCTTACATGTGCTCCGTAACTACCTGCCTCTCTTCTAAAACACGGAGTATAGGAAGTAAGCATTTTAGGTAAGTCAGATTCTAGTATAATTTCATCCCTAAAAATATTTGTAGCTGGGACTTCTGCAGTAGGAATTAAATATAAATTATCTTCATTAATATAATACATCATTCCCTCTTTATCAGGTAATTGCCCAGTACCAAATCCTGATTTTTCGTTAATTAAATGAGGAACCTGAACTTCATTATAACCTGCTTGGGTATTCATATCAAGGAAAAAAGAAATTAATGCTCTTTGTAACTTAGCTCCTTTACCTTTATAAACAGGAAATCCAGCTCCTGTAATCTTATTTCCTAACTCAAAATCAATTATATCATATTTTTTTGCTAGTTCCCAGTGAGGTAAAGAACCTTCTGCAAGTTTTGGCTTGTAGCCATCGCTAAGTATTTCGACATTATCTTCTTCGCTATTTCCTTTAGGAACCAAATTGTGGGGAATATTAGGTATTTTATAAAGAATGCTTTGTAACTCTTCTTTTGTAGTGATCAAGTCTTCATTTAACTTTTTACTATTTTGTTTTAACGTGACTGTTTTTTCTTTTAAAATTATAGCATCCTTTTGAAGTCCTTGTTTGAATAAATCTCCAATATCTTTAGATATCAAATTCAACTGATGTAATATACCGTCTAGCTCTGTTTGAATCTTTCTCTTTTTAGCATCCATTTCAATAACAGTATCGATCAAAGAAGATGAGTCCATATTTCTTTTTGAAAGTGATTCAACTACTAAAGCTTTATTTTCTTTAATAAAATTTATTTCTAACATATAAATAATAATTAATCCAAATTAATCATAATTGATTTGATATCAAATATTTAAACTATTAATGTAGTTCAAAGTACTTAGTTTATCTTGCCCAAGTTGTTTTTTTAAATCATCAACTGAATTGAATCTTATTTCATTTCTAATTCTCATTATCATTTCAATAGTTAAATTTTTATGATAGATGTTTTTATTAAAATTTAGAAAATGAATTTCAATAGATTTTTGTTTTCCATCAAATGTAGGGTTATAGCCAATATTCATCATTCCAAAAGTAGTTTGATTATCAATAATAGTCTTAACTATGTAAACTCCATTTTTAGGAATTAATTTATAAGGCTGATCTACTTTTATATTTGCGGTAGGAAAGGATATTGTCTTTCCTATGTTATTACCATGAACAACATCACCACTAAAAAAGAAATTGTAGCCTAAGAATTTATTGGCTAATTTAATCTCTCCATTAATTAAAGCTTTTCTAATTTTTGTTGAGCTAATTGCAATATCATCAATGTCTTGGGCTAAAATTTCTGTTACTTTAAAATCATATAACTCTCCAAATTCTTTTAACTGTTCAATATTTGCAGTTCTATTTCTTCCAAAATGATGATCATAACCAATTATTATATGCTTAGCGTTTAATTTGTTGACAAGAATGTCACGAACAAATTCCAGTGCACTTAGTCTTGAAAACTCTTTAGTAAACTCTTTTATTATCAAGTAATCTAAATTCAAACTATTTAACAGTCCTTCTTTCTCTTGAATTGTATTAATTAACTTAAGTTCATTGTCATTTTGTAATACCATTTTAGGATGAGGAAAAAATGACAACAATATAGATTTTAAATTATTTTTTAAGGAAATAGTTGTTAATTGATTAATGATTTTTGTGTGACCAATATGAACCCCGTCAAAAGTCCCTATAGTTACTACAGATGGCTTAGTTGAATTATAATCTTGTAAGTTTTCTCTAATCAATTTTTTAAATTATAAGTATTCATTGTAATTGAAATACCACTCATTACAAATGAAATAATTAATTCATTAACGGTTTCTTTAAGATGAGTTAACTCTAAAAGTTCTTCATCAGAAAATCTAGATAAAACAAAATTACTTTGCTGTCCTTTTTTGAATTCATTAGAAATTCCAACTCTCAATCTGTTATATTCGGAAGTGTTTAATGAATTTTCAATATCTTTCAAACCATTATGACCCCCATTACTACCACTTGGTTTTAATCTTAATTTTGCAAATGGGAGATTTAAATCATCACTAATAATCAGCAAATTAGTAAGTGGAATTTTTTCTGATTTAAGCCAGTGTGTTACCGCTGAACCGCTTAGATTCATATAAGTATTTGGCTTTAGAAAAATAAATGAACGTCCTTTTAACTTGTATTCACTGATACTACCAAATCTGGCATTTGAAAATGAAATATTGGCTTGTTCTGCAAAAAAATCTAGTATTTCAAATCCAATATTATGTCTTGTATTAGTATACTCCTGACCAATATTACCTAAACCTACAATTAAATACTTTTTCATCAAATAAATATAACATCACAAAAATAAAAAAGCATTCTGACATACAGCCAGAATGCTTTAAATAAGTTAATAAATAACTAAATATTTAATTTGCAGCTTGATCAGCTCCTTCAGCAGGTGCAGCTGGTGCTGCAGCTCCTTCAGCAGGTGCTTCTTTAGAATCACCAGTATCTTCTGAATCTTCATCCTCATCATCTAGAGTAGCTTCAACTAAAGCAGCTCTAGCTCTTCTAATTTGACAAACAACAGTACTTTCTGGTTGCAAGAAAGTATAAGAGTCATTTAAAATTTCTCTAATGTATACTCTCTGACCAATTTCAAGTTTTGTAATATCTATTTCTATATAATCAGGCAAATTAGTTGGAAGAGCTTTAATTCTCAACTTACGTTGATTTTTTTGAAGATTTCCACCCATTTTAACTCCAATAGAATTTCCAACAATGTTTACAGGAATATTCATTGCAATTGGTTTATCATTAAATAGTTGATAAAAGTCAATGTGCAAAATTCTATCCGTTACAGGATGAAACTGAATATCTTGTAAAACTGCGTCTAATTTTTCTCCACTATCAAGTGTAACTACAACAGTATGCGCTTTTGAAGTATATACTAGTTTAGAGAATGCCAACTCTGGTGCAGAGAAATGCAGTGGGGTATCTCCTCCGTATATAACGCAAGGTACCTGTCCAGCATTACGTAAGGCTTTTGTTGACTTTTTGCCTACGCTTTCTCTTTTAGATCCGTTAATTGTAATTGATTTCATTATTTAATTTTAAGGTTAATTATTTACATAATAAATTTTGAACTTATTGACTCATTATTATGAACTCTTTTCATAACATCAGCAAATAAATCGGCGCAAGATAACACTTTAATTTTAGAATTTGAACTAATTAAAGGAATAGAGTCTGTCACTATTAACTCTTTAAGTTTTGAGTTCTCAATGTTTTTATAAGCATTGCCAGAAAGTATTGGGTGAGTGCATATTGCTCTAACACTTAGTGCACCTCTTTCAATCATAAGATCAGCAGCTTTAGTAAGAGTGCCAGCAGTATCTACCATATCATCAACAAGTACTACATTTTTACCTTCAACGTTACCGATGAGTTCCATATGAGAAATAACATTAGCTTTTGCTCTTTGTTTATAACAAATTACTACATCACTTTCTAACGCTTTAGCATAAGCATAAGCACGTTTTGATCCACCCATGTCTGGAGAAGCTATGGTTAAATTTTCTAAATTTAGACTTTGTAAATAAGGTAAAAAGATAGTTGATGCGTACAGGTGATCTACAGGAACTTCAAAAAATCCTTGTATTTGATCTGCATGTAAATCCATTGTAATAATTCGAGTTGCTCCTGCTGATTCTAATAT
>Ga0209196_1000263_pt1 | contig 42889 bp, 32 predicted proteins | sample COGITO_mtgs_1105_5_FD_184801 | JGI IMG/M metagenome (GOLD analysis project Ga0209196, IMG submission 184801) | Pelagic marine microbial communities from North Sea - COGITO_mtgs_110509 (SPAdes) (version 2) | ecosystem: Environmental > Aquatic > Marine > Epipelagic ... | reverse complement strand
TCAAAAGTGATTTCAAAAAATACAGATCAAGAAAATCAAATTATAAAAACAGGGGCAGCACGCACACTGTTGTATTTGAATTTTTTAAAAGGAAAAAACGTTGCTGTTGTTGGAAATCAAACCTCTATGATTGCAAAAAGACAAACCCGCAGTGGAACGCATGTAGTATCTTCATTTTCGCACTTAGTAGATAGTCTTCTGTTACTTGATATTACGATTAAAAAAGTATTTGCCCCCGAGCATGGTTTTCGGGGTAAAGCGGATGCTGGGGAAATTGTAAAAGATGGTTTTGATACTAAAACCGGCCTGTCTATTGTCTCTTTATATGGTAAAAATAAAAAACCATCTGCAGCGCAATTGTCTGGAATTGATGTTGTTGTTTTTGATATTCAAGATGTGGGTGCGCGTTTTTATACTTATATTTCTTCATTACATTATGTGATGGAAGCTTGTGCAGAACTTGGTATTCAAGTAATTATTTTAGACAGACCCAATCCGAACGGACATTATATTGATGGGCCCGTTTTAGAATTGGAGCATAAATCTTTTGTGGGGATGCACAAAGTACCTGTTGTGTATGGGATGACAATCGGGGAATATGGACAAATGATCAATGGTGAAAAATGGTTGAAAAATGGAATTCAGTGTGATTTAAAGGTAATTCCGATAGGGAACTATACGCATCGAACGACTTATAGTTTACCAATAATGCCTTCTCCTAATTTACCAAATGATAAAAGTATCCATCTCTATCCAAGTTTATGTTTCTTTGAAGGAACTAATGTTTCTGCTGGTCGTGGAACTGATAAACAGTTTCAAATTTATGGGTCCCCTTTTTTACATGCAAGTGGATTTTCTTTTATACCACAACCTAATAATGGTGCAAAATTCCCAAAGCATCAAAACAAAATTTGTTTTGGTGAAGATTTAAGATTTGTAGAAAATACGTCTCAATTAGATTTGTCTTATCTAATAAAAGCTTACAAACAGAATACGGCTAAAGAGTTCTTTAATAATTTCTTTACGAAGTTAGCAGGGACAAAAAAACTTCAACAACAAATAGAACAAGGCATGTCTGAGGAAGCGATTAGAAAAACATGGGAACGTGATCTAACTACTTTTAAAGAGTTAAGAGAACAATATTTAATATATGATTAAGCTTCTTTTTGACCACATAGTCACATAGTCACATAGTCACATAGTCACATAGATATTTAGGTTCATTGGATTCTTATTAGATATCCGTTTGTTATTAACGTGAAGCGTTTTTTTTAAATATCACGAATACTTATCGCTAGTTGAAAGACTAAATTTTTTCAACTCCAGTTGGTTTCCGATACCCTTGAAATGGTTGTTTTAATAATTCTATTAGCGATGAGTTTTTGACTTCATCTGGAAAGGTGTCCACTCCATAAACAATTTTATCGCGATCCAATTCGATGTAAGTTCCAAAAATACGATCCCAGATTGAAAAGATGTTTCCATAGTTTGCATCTGTATAAGGCAACTTATGGTGATGGTGTATTTTGTGCATGTCGGGTGAAATAATCAAATAACTCAGTAATTTATCTACTTTTCGAGAAATTTTAATATTTGCATGAATAAATTGACTTGTTATCAAAGATAAAGATTGATATATAAATACAATTGCTATAGGGGCTCCTACAATAAAAACGCCAAATAATGTAAAGGTAAAACGGATGATACTTTCTAGTGGATGGTGTCTGTTTGAAGTTGTGATGTCTACTTTATGATCTGAATGATGCACTAAATGTACCATCCACAAGGGCTTTACTTTATGTTCTGTGAAATGTGCTAAGTAGGCCCCGAAGAAATCTAATAATAACACGCCCAAACTCGCGTACAACCAAATCGGCATTTCTGGCAACCAGTTTATAATTCCAAAATCATTTATTTGAACCCAATCTGCAGTGTTCAGTAGCAAAAAAGCCAACGTAAAATTGATAAGGATGGTTGTTCCTGTAAAAAATAAGTTGGGCCCTGCATGTTTCCATTTCTTATAATTGAATTGAAAGAGTGGAATTCCGCTTTCTAAAAGCCAGAAAAATGTGATTCCGCCCACCAAAAAGAGACTTCTATGTGAGGAGGGTATGGTCTCAAAATATCCGAGTAATGTTTCCAAGTTGATTTATTTTCTACTAAATTAAGAAAAATAAATTAAGTGTGGACTTCTGCTACAGTAATGCTACAAACAAATTGAATATGAAAAAGAGAATAAATTATCTTCGTGTCTTTTTGGTATTGTATGTGTAAGGAATTTTTACTTTCAATGCTTCTACGATATTGTAAGCGGCTGGACAAATGGTTGTGTTTTCGATGGTTAAATCGGTAATTTGTATAAACTTTTTCCGATTGGTATGCGGGTATTCTGCACAGGCTTTTGGCCTTACATTGTAGATTAGACAAGTGTTGTCGGAGGTGTCAAAAAAGGAGCAAGGTGCTGTTTTTAAGACCATGAAATCATCAGTATCTCGTTCTAAGTATTTGTTTTGAAAGTCTACAACTTTCATTTTTAAATGTTTAGAAATTCGCGCTGTATCGGTGTCTGTAAAAATTGGAGAGGTAGTTTTACAACAATTTCCACATGTTAAACAATCTGTTTTTTGAAACTCTTTATCATGCAATTCTTGCATCAGGTAGTCTAAATTCTTAGGGGTTCTCTTTCGTAAGTTGACAAAATATTTTTTGTTTTCTTTTTTAGCTTCTTCTGCTAATTTTGGGAGTTCTTCTAGGCGCTTTTGCATGTAAAGGGTATTTAAAATCATCGCAATACGGGCGAAATAGTAGCTCGTTTTTCTGAAGTCAGATTGGACCACAAAAATACAATTATTCTAGACTAAAAATCATTGAAAAAAACAAATAAAAATGTTTAATTTCGCAATTCAATTATTTGTATTTAATGAACATTCAAAATACCATCGAAACCAAAGTAAAGGAAGGTTTTTTAGCGCTTTATCACACTGAAATCCCTACGGTGGAATTTCAGGCTACTCGCAGGGAATTTGAAGGCGATATCACAGTCGTTGTTTTCCCGATGTTGCGGTATAAAAAAGGAAATCCTGTTCAGCTCGGTGAAGATCTGGGAAAGTACCTTGTTGAAAATCTTGCTGAAATTACTAGTTACAATGTTGTAAAAGGATTTTTAAACTTGGTTATTGAAGATGCGTTTTATGTAAATTTCTTCCATACAATTTTTCCGAATGCTACCTACGGTTTTACACCAGTAAATGAGAATGAAGACGCTGTTTTGGTAGAGTATTCCTCGCCAAACACAAACAAACCTTTGCATTTAGGCCATGTTCGAAATAACCTTTTAGGCTACTCGGTTGCAGAAATCATAAAGGCTTCTGGAAAAAAAGTCTATAAAACTCAAATCATTAATGATCGAGGGATTCATATCTGTAAATCAATGTTGGCTTGGGATAAATATGGAAATGGTGAAACGCCAGCATCAACTGGTTTGAAAGGAGATAAACTGGTTGGTAATTACTATGTGAAGTTCGATTTAGAATATAAGAAAGAAATTGCGCAATTAGTTTTAGAAGGAAAAACCGAGGAAGAAGCTAAAAAACAAGCACCATTGATTCTTGAGGCGCAACAAATGTTGTTGCAATGGGAAGCTGGAGACCCTCAGGTTGTTGCGCTTTGGAAAACGATGAACTCTTGGGTATACAGTGGGTTTGATGTTACTTATAAAAATTTAGGTGTCGATTTTGATACTTTATACTACGAGAGCAATACATATTTATTAGGAAAAGATAGTATTGAGGAAGGTTTGAAATCTGAAGTTTTCTATCAAAAAAAAGATGGTTCTGTTTGGTGTGATTTAACAGCAGACGGTTTGGATGAAAAATTGGTATTGCGTTCTGACGGAACTGCTGTTTATATGACCCAGGATCTTGGAACGGCCATTCAACGAACCAAAGATCTACCGGATGTTGGTGGTATGGTGTACACGGTTGGAAATGAACAAGATTACCACTTTAAAGTGTTGTTTTTGATTCTGAAAAAACTAGGATATTCTTGGGCAGAAAGCTTGTTTCATTTGAGTTATGGAATGGTCGATTTGCCTTCCGGAAAAATGAAATCACGTGAAGGAACCGTTGTGGATGCAGATGATTTAATGGTTGAAATGACAACCACTGCTAAAGATATTTCTGAAGAACTAGGGAAATTGGATGGGTATTCAGATGCTGAGAAAGCGGAATTATACCAAACCATTGGTTTGGGAGCTTTGAAATATTTTATTTTAAAAGTGGATCCAAAAAAGCGTATTTTATTCGATCCAAAATCTTCGGTGGATTTTCAAGGAAATACGGGGCCTTTTATACAGTACACCTACGCAAGAATTCAATCCATTGTTAGAAAAGCAAATTTTGATTTTGCGAGCCCTGTCGCAATTGAACTGCACGTTAAGGAGAAAGAATTGTTAAAACAATTGGCGTTATTTCCAGAAACGATTCAGCAAGCAGCTGCAAATTATTCGCCTGCTGTAATTGCCAATTACACCTATGATTTGGTCAAGGAATTTAATTCTTTTTATCAGAATGTACCTATTTTAGGAGAGGAAGATCAAAATAAAAAAATATTTAGAGTCCAATTGTCAAAAAAAGTTGCGGATACGATAAAAAAAGCATTTTCATTACTTGGAATTCGAGTTCCAGAGCGAATGTAAAAGCGAAGCATCTGTATTCTTAAAGTCTTTTAACGAGGATTGTAAAAATAAAAAGATTTAGTTTTAGAAAATAATAAAAGGTAGTAAATTTGCCAGCGTTAAGGATTGCAGTGATATCCTTTTTATTTTTCATAAAAAGATAAAACGGAAAGCCTGTGAAAACGCCCAAAAAATAAAACACACACAATTATGAAATACGACATCATTATTATCGGAAGTGGACCTGGAGGATATGTAACCGGAATTAGAGCTTCTCAGTTAGGCTTTAAAGTTGCCATTGTAGAGAAAGAATCTTTGGGTGGAATTTGCTTGAACTGGGGGTGTATTCCAACGAAAGCATTGTTAAAATCTGCTCAAGTGTATGATTATTTAAAGCATGTTGATGACTATGGTTTAAAAGCGGAGGCCATCGACAAGGATTTTGATGCGGTTATTAAAAGAAGTCGTGGTGTTGCAGACGGAATGAGTAAAGGAGTAGCCTTTTTAATGAAGAAAAACAAAATCGATATTATCAATGGTTTTGGAAAAATTAAAACGGGTAAAAAAGTGGACGTTACTGCTGAAGATGGTACTTTAACGGAATATTCTGCGGACAATATTATTATTGCAACAGGTGCTCGTTCGCGAGAATTGCCAAACCTACCTCAAGATGGTGTAAAGGTAATTGGTTATCGAAAAGCGATGACGTTGCCAAGTCAACCCAAATCGATGATTGTTGTTGGTTCTGGAGCAATTGGTGTTGAGTTTGCACATTTTTATAACGCTATGGGTACGGAGGTTACTATTGTAGAATACATGCCCAATGTAGTGCCTGTAGAAGATATTGATGTTTCAAAACAATTTGAACGTTCTATCAAAAAAGCGGGTATTAAGGTAATGACGAATTCTTCTGTAGAATCTGTTGATACTTCTGGTGATGGAGTGGTTGCTACTGTAAAAACAAAGAAAGGAGCGGAGACCTTACAAGCTGATGTTTTACTTTCGGCTGTTGGAATTAAATCGAACATTGAAAATATTGGACTGGAAGATGTCGGTATTATAGTAGATCGAGATAAAATATTAGTAAACGATTTTTACCAAACAAATATTCCGGGTTATTATGCCATTGGTGATGTGGTTCCTGGACAGGCATTGGCACACGTTGCTTCTGCGGAAGGAATTACCTGTGTAGAGAAACTAGCAGGATTGCACACGGAGCCCATTGACTATGGAAACGTTCCGGGTTGTACCTATGCAACTCCTGAAATTGCTTCTGTTGGAATGACCGAAGCGAAAGCAAGAGAAGCGGGCTACGATTTAAAAGTAGGGAAGTTTCCTTTTTCAGCTTCTGGAAAAGCAACTGCTGGTGGAACCACTGAAGGGTTTGTAAAAGTAATTTTTGATGCAAAATATGGCGAATGGTTAGGATGCCACATGATTGGTGCTGGTGTTACAGACATGATTGCGGAAGCTGTTTTAGGACGTAAATTAGAAACTACTGGACATGAAGTTTTAAAAACAATTCATCCACATCCAACCATGAGTGAAGCAGTAATGGAAGCCGTGGCTGATGCTTATGATGAAGTGATACACTTATAAATTATCCTATTTTCTCCAGTTAGGAATCTTAGTTTTTAAAAAAACCGAAGCATTGTGCTTCGGTTTTTTTTTAGCTCCTAAAAAACATTTTTTTAATACTTCCAGCAAACGATTCGAGTTACTTTATTTCCTTGACGCATTGGAATGACTTTAAATTTAGTAGCGCCTAATTTCTTGGAAGATTTCTCCATGCTTTCTACATTCTCTTTTTTAGACACCAAACTTGTGAACCAACTACTTTTGTCTTTGTACAAAGAACTTTCATACAGGTAGTTGTGTAAAAAAGCTTTTTCACCACCTACATACCACAATTCATTGTTGTTTCCAGAGAAATTTCGAACGGCACTATTTCCTAGGTTTCTATTTTTTCTTTTGTTAGCGCCTTGTGCTTCTTCTGCCGATTTATAAAAGGGCGGATTACACATGACTGCAGCAAAGGAGTCATTGTCTTGTAAAATGCCTTTTAAAATCTGATTTTCATTTAATTGTTGGCGTAATTTTATATGTGTATCTAAATTATTATCATCGACAATATCTTGTGCAGTATCCAAAGAATCCAAGTCAATGTCGACACCAACAAAATTCCAATTGTAAGCTGCGACGCCCAATAATGGATAAATACAAGTTGCCCCTGTTCCAATATCTAATATTGTAATGTTTTTTTCTTTTTCTAGTTCGGGGGAAAGCAAATCTGCTAAATGATGAATATAATCTAATCGTCCTGGAATAGGTGGACATAAATTTTGGTCAGGAAAATTCCAAAGCGCTATTTTATCAAAGGTGAAAAGCAATGCTTTGTTGAGTTCCTTTACGGCAATTGGATTTGAAAAATCGATGCTAATACTCCCGTATTTATTCTCAGTAACAAAATTTTTTAAGGCTGGATTTTTAAGCATTAAATCCTCAAAATCATATGTGTTATTGAATTTATTACTTGGATGGAGTCCTTTGTCTTTTTGGCTCATGACAGTTCTATGATTGTAAATTGGTGTGCGAGTGGTTTTAGTGCCTCCTTTAAAGTGTTTAAAAAAGTAGGACCATAGGCTAAATAATAGTCAGAAAAATTCCGCTGTCTTTCTTCTAAACTTTGGTTAGGAAGGAGTTGATTTTGCAATGTTGTAATGTGATCTACCAATTCTTTTTGTCTTCTTTTTTCAGCTCGTAACAATCTTTTTTGAAGATTTTCTAGGCCTTTGATTTGCTTTTTTTCTTGGGCATTTACAGCACCTATAAATGAGATGTCTGTTTTTTTTGCGACTTCTTTTAGTTCTAAAAATTGCTCTTTTAGACCATTAATTTTGCGATTAAAATCTACATCAATCTCAATATTTTCTGATACTTTTTTTGACAGTAGCTCTTGCTGTTTTAAAAACAGCTCTTGATGCGAAATTTTTAGGGAGGTTAACTTTTTTTGTTGTTTTTCAGAAACAATCTGAACCGAATTCCTCAATAATAAAATTGGAAAAGTGACTCCTGCTTTGTCAAAATAACTTTTTAGCTCCAACCAATAGGCAATTTCTCCGCCACCGCCAATATAGCATAGATTTGGTAAAACGATTTCTTGGTAGAGGGGGCGTACAATCACATTGGGCGAAAAAGCCATCGGGTTTTTATCTACTTCCTTTAAAATTTCTTCTTTAGAAAATGTAATATCGGTATTGTTTATAAGATAAACCCCGTTTTCAAAAAGGATGCGTTCTCGCGAATTTTCATGTAAATAAAATAAATTAATAGTTCTCGGATTTACTTGTACTTTATAATTCTTTTCCAAGGCTGCAATCGTTTCAGAAACAGCACGAAATGAAGTTTCATTTTCCAATTCATCTTTTACAAAGGGCGCTAGTAATTTTTTTAATGCAAGATCATCGCCATCAACAATCACCAATCCATACTCTTTAAACAATTCATTAGCAATATAACGAGTAGCATCGGCTAAGGTGGCGTGTTTTAAATATCCTTCTGAAAATAGTTTTTTGAGTTGATTTGCATTTTTTGAACTGCCTAAATGAGAGGAAAATTCTTCAAATACATCGGTCAAACCTTCTGTTGAAAGTCGTCCGACAGCCCCAGCAGATTCTAAATTCCATTGCACTTTTTTTTCTTGAAAATTAAAGTAATTAATTTCTTCAAAGTCATGGTCTTCTGTTGCCATCCAATAAACTGGCACAATGTTTTTAGTTGGAAATTTTTCTGAGATTTCTTCTGCTAAATTGATGGTAGAAAGTATTTTGTAGAGGAAATAGAGTGGTCCCGTAAACAAGTTTAATTGATGCCCGGTAGTAACCGTAAATGTGTTTTTCTGTTGTAGTAGCGCAATATTTTTTTTGGTTGCTTCTGAAACATCAAAACCTTGGTATTGTTTTTCTAATGAGTTCGATAAAATGTTTCTAGATTCAAGATTGAATGATTTTTCTTTTTCTTCTAACTGATTTTTAAATCCTATTAAATCGGGGTAATTGTTATAATAAGACTGTATACTTTCTTTCTTTGCAAGATAATCTAGCATAGTTTTAGAGAAAAAACCTGTTTTTTCGAAAGGAAGTTGTGCTACTTTCATGTGGGTGATTTGACAATCGTTTTAGCCGAATTTAAGAGTTTTATTATGTAAACTCCTTCGTCTTTTTTAATTTTTGATAAAAATACACTATTTTGATGGTTGTAGGAAGTGAATTTTTGAATCTAACGTTTAATTGCTAAGGAATCCTTCGTGTATTCAATATATAAAAATAAGAAAATGCTTACATTTGAGTATCTTATACAAATTTACATGAAAATTAAATTACTTTCTCTTCTTGCTTTTTTTATGTTCGGTTCTGCCTTTTCGCAATCTCTTCAATCTCCTTCTGAATTTTTAGGTTATGAAATTGGGACTCGTTTTACCAGACACCATCAAGTTGTTGATTATTTCAAATATGTTAGCAATACTGTTTCCAATGTAAAATTGGAAAAATATGGAGAAACAAACGAACACAGACCGCTTTATGTAAGTTATATTTCTTCCAAAGAGAACATCCTTAATTTAGAGACGATCCGAAAAGACAACCTTTCTCAATCAGGAATTATTAAAGGAAGTACGGTGAATACTAAAGCAATTGTTTGGTTAAGTTACAATGTACATGGTAACGAAGCTTCTAGTACTGAAGCGGCTATGTTAACGCTGTATGAATTGATTACCAATAAAAAAGATTGGTTAGAAAATACGGTTGTCATTATGGATCCATGTATCAATCCAGATGGACGCGATCGCTATGTCAACTGGTTCAATCAGGTAAAAAGCACTCCTTATACGGTTGATCAAAACGCGAAAGAACATGTAGAACCTTGGCCTTCTGGTAGACCAAATCACTATTTGTTTGATTTAAATAGAGATTGGGCATGGGCAACTCAAGTGGAATCTTCACAAAGAATTGCTATTTATAACAAATGGTTGCCTCACATTCATGTTGATTTCCATGAACAAGGAATCAATAATCCTTATTATTTTGCACCTGCTGCAGAACCTTTTCATGAAGTAATTTCTGATTGGCAACGTGATTTTCAAACTCAAATTGGAAAAAATCATGCAAAATATTTTGATAAAGAAGGATGGTTGTATTTTACCAGAGAGAGTTTCGATTTACTCTATCCAAGTTATGGTGACACTTATCCAACTTATATGGGAGCTATAGGTATGACCTACGAACAAGCGGGACATGGACGAGCTGGGTTGGGAATTCAAACCAATGAGGGAGAGGTTTTAACGCTGAAAGATCGAGCGATGCATCATATGACAACGGGTCTGTCTACTGTTGAAATTTCTTCAAAGAATGCTGTTTTATTAAATTCTGAGTTTAAAAAGTTTTTTGACAATTCGAATTTAAAGTATAAAAGTTATGTATTGAAAAATGAAAATAAGGATCAATCAAATCGTCTAAAAAAGTTGTTAGACAAACATCAAATTTATTATCAATCGGCTAAGAAAGGAATCGCAAAAGGCTACCTTTATTCAACTCAGAATCATGGTAGAATGGATTTGACTTCTTCGGATATTATTATTCATACAGATCAACCCAAAGGCAAAATGGTTAAAGTTTTGTTTGAGCCCAAAGCAAAATTGATGGATTCTTTAACCTATGACATTACTGCTTGGTCTTTGCCATATGCGCATGGTTTTGAGGCAATTGCTTCAAAAACGAAATTACCATCATCAAATTTAGCTAAAGAAAGCACAATTAATAATTCGATTATGAAGCGTGCATATGCATATATTTCTAAGTGGAACAGTCTCGAGGACGCCAGGTTTTTAGGTGCGCTGCTGCAAAATAATATTGTGCCTCGATTTAGCGAGAAAGCTTTTTCTATAGAAGGAAAATCTTTTGAAAGAGGTACATTAATTGTTTTAAGAAATGACAATCGAAATGCTGAATTTGATGGGAAACTAATTGCTATTGCAAACCAGTATCAACGATCATTAACGGCAGTTGCTACTGGTTTTTCTGACTCAGGTCTAGACTTTGGATCTTATTCTGTGAAGCCAATTCATCGACAAAAGATTGCTGTTCTTTCAGGGAAAGCAACTTCTTCTTTAAGTTTTGGCGAAGTTTGGCATTTTTTTGAAACGCAATTGAACTATCCAATTACAAATATCAATGCGGAAGATTTTAGCGGTGTCACTTTGCACTCCTATGATGTCATTATATTACCAAGTGGCTCGTATTCGGAAGTTTTGAATAAAACGATGATGACGAAACTAAAAAAATGGATGCGTGACGGCGGTACACTCATTGCTCTTGGAAATGCGTTACGCAGTTTTGCTGACGACGACGAGTTTTCATTGGAAGTAAAAAAATCTGAAGAAAATGATGAAGTAGATAATCTTACTCCCTTTGCAGATCGAGAACGTCAAAGTGTTGCAGATTTAATCACAGGAAGTATTTTTAAAAGCATGATTGATACATCGCATCCTTTAGGATTTGGTTATCAAACATCATATTTTTCATTAAAACTAAGTGGCACTTCCTACCAATATTTAGGGAAAGGTGTTAATGTGGGTTATTTCGATCAAAACACAAAAAATGTTTCGGGTTATGCCGGAAGTGCAGCCATTAAAAATGTTCCAAAATCACTTATGCTTGGTGAAGAATCTTTTGGTAATGGGAGTATCGTTTATATGGTAGACAATCCGTTATTTCGATCTTTTTGGGAAAACGGAAAGCTATTTATGGCAAACGCTGTTTTTCTGTTGAATTCTAATACATTGAAATAATTCGATTTTACTTTTTTATTCACAGAAAAAAAAACCATCTCAAACGAGATGGTTTTTTACTCAAATAATTCAAACAATTTATAACTTTAAGAGGTTTATGAGGTCTCTTACTATTATTATATCAACCTTTGTACCAAAGTATGTTTTTAGAGTAAAAAAAATATTTTATTGAACGGATCCTCAAAAAAAACGGCACTCATTTGAGTGCCGTTTTTATATTGTTATATTTTTACCACCCCATTGAAGCGGGTTATTTAGCGTGTTTATGTGCTTTGTATGATGAGCGGACTAATGGTCCACTTTCAACATACATAAAGCCCATTTCCAACCCTAAGGTTTCGTATTTTTTAAACTGTTCTGGTGTTATAAACTCTTTCAGCGGTAAGTGTTTTTTTGTAGGTTGTAAATATTGACCTATCGTTAATACATCCAATCCAACAGCTTGGAGGTCTTTCATGGTTTGGATTACTTCTTCTTCAGTTTCCCCTAAACCAAGCATCAATCCAGTTTTGGTTCGCATTCCCTTTTCTTTTAAGTATCTTAAAACTTCTAAGCTTCGATCATATTTTGCTTGAATTCGAACTTCACGGGTGAGTCTTCTTACAGTTTCCATATTGTGAGAAACTACTTCAGGATGCACAGCTATAATTCGATCTAATTGTTTGGTGTTTCCTTGAAAATCTGGAATTAATGTTTCTAGGGTCGTGCTTGGGTTTGCTCTACGAATTGCATCTACAGTTTCCGCCCAAATAATGGATCCACCATCCTTCAAATCATCTCTATCTACAGAAGTAATTACGGCATGTTTTATGCTCATAATTTTTATGGAACGAGCTACTTTTTCTGGTTCATCCCATTCCACCGTTTCTGGTCTTCCAGTTTTTACACCACAGAAACCACAAGAACGGGTACAAATATTTCCTAGAATCATGAAAGTTGCGGTTCCTTCTCCCCAACATTCTCCCATGTTTGGACAGCTTCCACTGGTACAAATAGTATTCAACTTGTATTTGTCTACCAAACCTCTTAATTCGGTATATTTCTTACCAACGGGCAACTTTACACGCAACCATTTTGGTTTTTTTATTCTTTCTTGAAGCATTTCAGGTGCTGTCTCCATTTTCTATTGAATTTGAATTGCAAAGATACAAAGGAAAGTTTTAAATGCTTGATAAAAACCAAAGACTGAACCCAACTAAAAAGAGAATTCCTACAAGGCTCAAAATTTTTAGATAAATATTGGGTTGGTGTTCTTTTGGGGTATGCTTTCCTGTAATTAATGTATAATTTAAAATGGCGTAAAACGGCGCTGTTAAAAAAGATAAAACCGTAGCTATTTTTACCAAGAACCCCATATTGTCCATCCCGTATTTTAAGATCAAGCATGTTCCTAAAAACAGGCATGCAATCCAAAACCAATAATTCAGTTTTGTTCTTTTTGGAAATAATAATTGTGTTGTTTTCTCCATAGCCCTTGGAGAGGCGTCGAAAGTTGTTAGTGTGGTGCTAAACATGGTCGTGAATGCGGCAATGGCTATAAATAGATAAGAGAATTCACCTAGATTTTTGGTGTACAAATTGATTAATTGCGACGCAAATTCACTGCCTTTTTCTGAGAAAGTTTCTCCAGAATGATGCATGACTAATGCGCCTAAAAGGACAAAGCAAACACCCAAGAAGAGGGTCCCAAGATATCCGATATTAAAATCAAAAATGGCTTCTTTGGGCGTTGTTTTTAGTACTGTGTTTTTGTTTTTTTCGATCGACCAGATAGAGTGCCAAACTGCGATATCTAAGGGTGCTGGCATCCACCCTAGAAATGCAATAAGAAACGTGATTTCTCCTGTTCCAGATGGAAGTACTTGTGTAATGTCAAAAGCATTTTTTGTACTAAAAAAAGCAACGGTAACTGCCACTATTGTACTTATCGTGAGTGTGAGGATGATGTATTTCATTAGGTTATCTAAAAGTTTATAACGTCCAATTACCAAAAGTGTAGCACTAATCAAAAGAAGTATTGCGGACCAAATCACCAAATCACCGGTAATGCCAAAAAGTTGGGATGCCAAACCTGCCGTTACGATGGTGACTGCTGCTTGAATGGTAAACATGGTTGCAAAATTGAGCAGGTAATAAGCTATTAAAACTCCTTTGCCTAATTTTTGATAGCCTTCTAGTAAGGTTTCTCCTGTAGCTGCTGCATATCTTGGACCAAATTGAAAAAAAGGATATTTAAAAAGGTGAACGAGTAGTATAGCCCACAACAAACCAAAACCAAATTCAGCTCCTGCTTTGGTAGATTGTACCAAATGAGAAACACCAATGGCTGCTCCTGCAAATAATAAACCAGGGCCTAAAGTTTGTAGGAATGTTTTTTTCAAGTTATCATTTTTTTATAATGGCTGCGAGTAACTTTTTTGCACGCAAAAGCTTCACTTTTACATTGCTTATTGATTCGTTGATTTCGGAGGCAATTTCTTTATAACTCAATTCTTGGAAGTAGCGTAACTGAATTACTTCTTGGTACTTGGGTTTTAGGAGTTTAATATCTCTTAGCAATTTTGCTAAATTTTGATCTCGAATAATTTTATCCTCAGGTGTAGGATTATCATCTATTACTAAATAAATTTTTTCATCTTGCTCTTGAGCGTTTTCAATTCGAATTGAACTACTTTTTTTTCTGAGTAAGTCGATATGTATATTTTTAGAAATTGTAATGATCCAAGTCTTAAATACATATTTTTCATCAAAAGTTTGGATTTTGTCAAAGGCTTTTGAAAACGTTTGTATGGCAATATCTTCAGCATCATTTTCGCTCTTGGTCCGTTTTAATTGATATTTATAAACGTCTGACCAAAAAGTATCTAATAAATATTTAAAAGCAGTCTGATTTCCCTTTTTAGCTTTTGAAATGTTGCTTTCTAATTGTGTGTTCTCTATTTTCAAGGATTGAGTTTTGAGATCAAATTCGTTATAAAGATACTAAATTGAAAATAATCCGATCCCAGTTTCTAGAAAAGGAGTCCAAAATAATTAAGTCTTTTTGGTTTTTATAGAAGAAGATTGAGGTATTTCTTGGAAGAAATGGAAGCTAATTGTGTTGCGGTTCGGCGCAGTTTTCAAACTGATCTGGTGTTTTACCACAAAAACCACAAGTTTCCCCTGTTTTGTTTAACATCGGGTTTTGACTTGCACAGGTTCCAGCAAATTCGCCATCTTTTTTAGCCCAAATTTTAATGGCAATTCCAGCAATTCCCAATCCCAATAGTCCTAAAGTAAACAGTAGTAATTTCATTAATTGAATAATTCTTTTGCAAAGATAGTAAATCTATTGTTTTAACTTTTAATTCCTGCTTTTTTTCTGTAATTCTCCAGTTCAGAGAACTACCTATTGGACGAAAAAGAATTCATAAAGAAATTAGTAGCTGGAAATCAAATGTTTGAATACCATTTTAATACAAATGGGCGCTATGACGGTAGTTCAAAGAGTGGCATGCAGAAGGGACTTTGCCCCAGCATTTTAATTTTGTTGATGGAGTAGAAGACGGACATCAAAAAATGTGGAATCTTTCTGGTAAAATTACGGCTAACTTCTTCATGGTAAACAATGATAGGCACGGTTTAATTGGACTTAAAAAATGTGTGAGCGTGGTTTGTGAAAACGAATTAAAATGATTAAAAAAGTAGTATCATTAGTTCTGTTGTCAACTTTTTTATCTTGTAAAAAAGAGGTTCCAATCGATAAGTCAACAACACTTCCCTTTTATAATTCAGCAGCATTTACTCCAGAATGGATTTCAAAAAAGGATACTAATTATTCTAAAATTTATAGGATTGATTCGTTTGAGTTTACAAATCAAAACGGGCATCTCATAACAAATAAAACTTTTGAAGGTAAAATTTATATTGCAGATTTTTTCATTACAGCCTGTCCAAGTATTTGTCCTATCCTAGCCAATAATATGGCTGCTATTCAAGAATTTTATAAAGACAATGCTTCTGTTTTATTACTGTCACATACCGTAATGCCTCGAGTAGATTCTGTTGCGAAAATAAAAGAATATGCTTTGGAAAAAGGAGCAATAGATGAAAAATGGCATTTAATAACGGGCGATAGAGATCATATTTACAACATCGCAAGAACTTCATATTTTGCAGATGGAGATTTTAATGAGACAAAAAATGAAAGTGAATTTATACACACAGAAAATTTTATTTTGGTAGATGCAAAAGGACGAATTCGAGGGATTTACAATGGTACTTTAGGGGTCGATATTTTACGACTTAAACGTCATATAGAAATCTTAAAGAAAGAGTTTTAAACTCAGGAAGCAACAACATTCACTTCTATTTCTAAAGCAATTTCAAATTTTTTAAATACTGTTTGCTGGATTTTTTCAGCAAGTTGAAAAACCTCAGTACCCGATGCAGTTCCATAATTTACAAGTACTAAGGCTTGTTTTTCATGCACGCCAGCATCACCAAAACGTTTTCCTTTAAAGCCACTTTGCTCTACCAGCCATCCTGCTGGAACTTTGATTTCGGTCTCAGAAACAGGATAGTTTGGGATCGATGGATTTTCTTTTTGTAGTCTTTGAAACAGCATTTTAGAAATTACAGGATTTTTAAAGAAACTGCCACTATTGCCAATTTCTTTGGGATCGGGTAATTTGGATTTTCGAATGCGAATGATGGCATCAGAAATATTTTTTAATGTTGGGATTTTAATTTTTTGAACCGCCAATTCATTTTCAATAGCACCATAAGAGGTTGTTAATTGATGGTTTTTAGTAGTTAGCCTAAAAGAAACAGAAGTCAAGATGTATTTTCCTTTTACATCATTTTTAAAAATTGAATTTCGATAACCAAAATTACAAGCTTCGTTTGAGAAAGAAACCAATTTATTGGTTGCAATCTCCAAGGCTTCTACCTTTGTAATGCAGTCTTTTACCTCTACGCCGTATGCACCAATATTTTGAATCGGGCTGGTGCCAACATTTCCAGGAATTAAAGATAGATTTTCGAGGCCTCCATAGTTCTGAGCAATACACCAAAGCACAAATTCATGCCAGTTTTCGCCTGCATTTACAGTTAGAAAAACACTGTTTTCTTCTTCACGATCTATAGAGATTCCTTGGATGTCAATATGAACTACAAGTCTTTCAATGTCTCTTGTTAAAAGCAGATTGCTACCGCCAGAAATTAGAAAAAAGTCTTTTTCTGCATTTAAAAGTTGTTGCAATTCATACAAAGAAGCAATCGAAACAAAGCGGCTGGCTTTTACATCAATGCCAAAGGTGTTGTATGCTTTTAATGATATGTTCTTTTGAATGATCAATTAATTTGGATATTGTTTTAAGGCTTCTTTTAATATTTCGACTGAACGAATTAAATCTTTTTTATTCAAAACATAGGCGATTCTGACTTGATTTTTGCCTTCTCCAGGTGTCGAGTAGAATCCACTTGCAGGTGCTATCATTAAGGTTTCCATATTGTGGTGAAAGGCTTCTAAGATCCACTGTGCAAAATGATCTGCATCTTTTACAGGCAATTCAGCAACACAGTAAAAAGCCCCTTTTGGGGTTGCTACTTTTACACCGTCAATTTTTTCTAATTCGTCTATTAATGTATTTCTTCTTTCTACATACTCCTCAATTACTTCTTCAAAATAATTTTGAGGCGTATCTAAAGCTGCTTCACTGGCAATTAAGGCATAGGTAGGCGGACTTAGTCTTGCTTGTGCAAACTTGATTGCAGTGGCAATGAATTGTTTGTTTTTTGAAACGATGCAACCAATTCTTGCACCACACATGCTATAACGTTTCGACACTGAATCGATTACAATTGCATTGGCCTCCAAACCTTCTAAAGAAAGTACAGAAGTATGTTTTAATCCGTCATAGGTAAACTCTCGATACACTTCATCGGCAATTAAATACAAATCGTGTTTTAAAACGATTTGCTTTAATTTCTCTATTTCTTCTTCAGAATATAAATATCCTGTTGGATTCCCTGGATTACAGATTAAGATTGCTTTTGTTTTTTTTGTAATTAACTTCTCAAAATCTTCAATTTTTGGCAAGGCAAAATTATCTTCAATTTTAGAAATTACGGGTACTACAGTGACACCAGATGCGGTAGAAAAACCGTTGTAATTTGCATAAAAAGGTTCTGGAATAATGATTTCATCTCCCGGATCTGTAATACTTCCAATCGTGAAAAGTAAAGCTTCAGAACCCCCTGTTGTAACCACAATATCGTTTGCTTCAACCGAAATATTATGTGCTACATAATAGTTTGCCAATTTGGTTCTATAGATTTCAGAACCTTCTGAACGCGCATATGCCAATGTCTCAAGCGTATTGTTTTTTACAGCATCCAATGCTACTTGTGGCGTCTTAATATCGGGTTGCCCAATATTTAAATGAAACACACTGACACCTCTTTTTTTAGCATCTTCTGCATAAGGCACCAATTTTCTGATTGGTGACTCTGGCATTTTATTTCCTTTCTGAGAAATTGTAGGCATAATTTTTGATATGGTATTAAATAATACAAATTTGCGAAATATTTTTATATAAAAACTGAAATTTCAGTTTCTTTAATATGTTAAAACATAAAAACATAGAAAACATGTACTTTTCTTATTGTATTTTTCTGATTCACTCAAAAACAAGCGATTATTAAAAAACTAACAATCATACTGTTTTTAGTCTTCAATAATAGCAATATTGTTTTTGGACAATCAAGATTTCGGTTTCCCAATGAAAATCGATACTCTCAGAAACTCTCGTTTCAATTAATTAATAACATTATAGTAATCCCCGTTGAGGTAAATAATACAAAGTTGTCCTTTATCTTAGATACTGGGGTCGATAAAACAATCTTATTTAGCCTTTCTGAAAACGATAGTTTGGGATTGAAAAATGTAAAAAAAATTTCATTACATGGATTGGGAAAAGGAAAAGCAATCGATGCCTTAATTTCACAAAAAAACAAATTAAAAGTGGGTGCCCTGAAAAGTAATGATGAAACCATTTATGTGGTTTTAAAAGACCAATTTGAGCTTTCAGGAAAAATGGGCACAACCATACATGGTATTATTGGCTATAGTCTGTTGAAGGATGTCATTGCCAAAATCAACTACAAAACAAAAAAAATAATACTGTACAATCCTAAAAATTTTCAATACAAAAAATGCAAAAAATGCGAAGAATTTCCCGTCGAGTTTTATCGGAACAAACCCTATGTTGATGCAGCTATTCAATTAGATACGATTGGAAATGAAATGACTTCTGTAAAAATGCTAATAGACACTGGTGGAAGTGATGCACTTTGGTTGTTTGAGGAATCCCATGAAAAGATCAAGACCCCCCTTCGGCATTACAATGATATTTTAGGGGAAGGTTTGAGTGGAACGATCTATGGAAATAGAGCTCGGATTCCAAAAGTTAGATTGGGTAAATTTGAAGTTTTACAACCCACAGTATCCTTTTTAGACACCATTTCTACCCTCCAAGCAAGAAAATTTGAGACCAGAAATGGAAGTATTGGAAGCAATATTCTAAAGCGGTTTAAAGTTTGGATTGATTATCCAAATAAAAAATTGATACTCAGAAAATGTGCTGCGCTCACAGGAGGCTTTGAATACAATATGAGCGGTTTGGATATCGTATACAATGGAGAACAATTAGTAAAAGAAATGGATCCAGAAAAAGTAATTAGTTATTCAGGACAAAATTCAAGTTTCGAAAACAATAGCAATACCATTACATTTTCGGCGAGTTACCGATTTAAGTTCAAGCCCTCTTATCGCATTTCCAAAGTCTTACAGAATTCACCTGCTGCACTCGTTGGAATTTACCCCGATGATATTTTGTTAAAAATTAATGGAAATTCAGTACATGATTTATCCATTGGCCAACTGATAAAGAAGCTGCAAACAAAAGATGGTAAAAAGATTAGGGTAACGATTCGTAGAGGTGAAGATATTCTAAAATTTCAATTCAAATTAAAGAAAAGAGTTTAATTGTCGGACAATATGCTTTTTTCTTTTTCAAAAGAAACTTCAGAAGTAACGTATCCTTTTATTCGAATTACTTTTCGAGTTTGTTTCGCATTGGAGAAGATAATGATTTGTTTGTTAAACCTTCCAGGCTTTTTTGTATCATAAGAAACTTTTATTGTTCCCTTTGCTCCGGGCATAATTGGTGCCTCTGGTTTTTCAGGAACCGTGCAACCACAAGTAGACTGTATTCTTTTGATAACGATGGGCGCTGTGCCAATGTTTGTAAATGAAAAAATACGTGTTCCATCTGATTTTTTTGCAACCGAACCATAGTCAATAGTTTCTTTCTCAAATTGAAATTCTTGCGCATGTATTGAAAATGAAACAAAAAGAAAGGTTAAAAATAGCAGAAAGCTCTTCATAGTATCAGTTTAATGAGTAAAATTATAACAAAAATTTTGTTTTAAAAAATCAATGACTAATTTTCTCCTGAAAGTAGATAATTGTATTTTTGCGATCTATATTTTAAAATTTAGCCCAAAGTATGACAATTCCATCTAAATATGATGCCAGCCAGGTAGAAGACAAGTGGTATGAGTACTGGATGCAGCATGATTATTTTCATTCTTCTCCAGACGATAGAGAACCTTATACCATAGTAATTCCACCTCCCAATGTTACCGGTGTCTTACATATGGGACATATGCTAAACAATACCATTCAAGATGTGTTGGTTCGACGTGCGCGTTTGTTAGGAAAAAACGCATGTTGGGTTCCTGGGACAGACCATGCATCCATTGCTACCGAAGCAAAGGTAGTGGCACGATTGAAAGAACAAGGAATTGACAAAAGCGATTTAACCCGCGAAGAATTCATTGCCCATGCTTTTGAGTGGAAACACCAATATGGGGGAATTATACTAGAGCAATTAAAAAAATTAGGTGCTTCCTGTGATTGGGATCGTACCGCATTTACCATGGATCCTGATATGTCTGAGTCTGTGATTAAAGTCTTTGTAGATCTCTACAATAAAGGATTGATTTACCGTGGATATCGAATGGTTAATTGGGATCCAGAAGCAAAAACTACGCTGTCAGATGAAGAAGTAATTCATGAAGAACGACAAGGATATTTATACTATTTAACTTATAAGATTGAAGGTGCTGATGAAAGCTTAACCATTGCAACTACGCGACCAGAAACTATTTTTGGCGATACCGCTATTTGTATCAATCCAGAAGATCCACGTTTTACGCATTTAAAAGGAAAGAAAGCTGTTGTACCTTTGAGTGGACGTGTAATTCCGATTATAGAAGATACTTATGTAGACATCGAATTTGGTACAGGTTGCTTAAAAGTAACGCCTGCACACGATGAGAATGACAAAGTCTTAGGAGAAAAACATAAATTAGAAGTTATTGATATTTTTAATGACAATGCCTCTTTAAACTCTTTCGGACTGCATTATCAAGGAAAAGATCGTTTTGTAGTTCGCGAAGAAATCGCAAAAGAACTAGCTGAAAAAGGAATTTTGGTGAAAACCGAAATTCACACGAATAAAGTAGGCACCTCGGAGAGAACCAAGGCGGTTATTGAACCCCGTTTGTCAGATCAGTGGTTTTTGAAGATGGAAGATTTGGTAAAACCAGCGATAAAAGCGGTTTTAGGAGAAGATTCAGAAATCAATTTATACCCAAAGAAATTCGAAAATACCTACCGTCATTGGATGGAGAATATTCGCGATTGGAATATTTCCCGTCAATTGTGGTGGGGACAACAAATTCCTGCTTTTTTCTATGGAGATGGAAAAGAAGATTTTGTAGTTGCAGAAACCAGAGATGCAGCTTTATTATTGGCAATAGAGAAAACACAAAACCCAGCATTGTTGGCTTCTGACTTAAGACAAGATGAAGATGCCTTAGATACTTGGTTTTCTTCTTGGCTTTGGCCCATGTCTGTTTTTGACGGAATCCGAAATCCAGAAAATGAAGAAATTAAATACTATTATCCAACCAACGATTTAGTTACCGGACCAGACATTTTGTTCTTCTGGGTAGCAAGAATGGTGATTGCTGGATATGAATATAAAGACGAAAAACCATTTCAGAATGTATATCTAACAGGATTGGTGCGAGACAAACAACGCCGTAAAATGTCGAAATCTTTAGGGAATTCGCCAGATGCATTAAAGTTGATTGAGCAATACGGTGCCGATGGTGTGCGTGTAGGTTTGCTACTCAGTGCTGCTGCAGGAAACGACCTCATGTTTGATGAAGATTTATGTCAGCAAGGAAAACAATTTGCCAATAAAATTTGGAACGCTTTCCGATTGATCAAAGGCTGGGAAGTGGATGCGAGCATAGCACAACCAGCAACCGCCATCAACGGATTGGCTTGGTACGAAGCAAAGTTTCAGAAAGCACTGGCAGAAATAGAAGATCATTTCTCTAAATACCGTTTGTCAGATGCTTTGATGGCGATTTATAAACTTGTTACCGACGATTTTTCTTCTTGGTTATTGGAGATTGTAAAACCTGCATATCAGCAGCCAATTGACGCAAAAACATTTGCGGCGATCATTGAGGTTTTAGAAAATAACTTGAAAGTATTGCACCCATTCATGCCCTTCTTATCGGAAGAAATTTGGCAATACATCACAGAAAGAACTCCTGAAGAAGCTTTGATTATTGCTAAGTATCCAGCTGTGAAAGATTTTGATACAAAAATTATTGCTGATTTTGATATTGCAACCCAAGTGGTTTCAGGAATTAGAACCATACGAAAAGACAAAAACATTCCGTTTCGAGATGCCATCGAATTATTTGTGGTTGAAAACGAACAAAATGCCAAAGCCTTTGATGCGATCATTCAGAAATTAACAAATACGTCAGGCATTGCAGCAGTTTCAGAAAAAGTAGACGGCGCATCTTTTAGAGTAAAATCGAATGAATATTTTATTCCGATTGCTTTGGACAATATCAATATAGCAGAGGAGCAAGAAAAATTAAACAAAGAATTAAAGAGAGCTGAGGGATTTCTTTTTGGTATCCAAAAAAAGTTATCCAATGAGCGTTTTGTGAACAATGCACCAGAAACGGTATTGGCAGTAGAACGCAAAAAAGAAGCCGATACCTTGGCAAAAATTGCAACCCTTCAGAAGAGTTTACATTCATTAAAATGATCAATAACTAATTTCAACAATGCTATAAGTAATTGCTTGCTCTCGCATATTTCTAAAAAAGTAAAAAAAGATAATATTTAATACAAATACTTGCTATTGGGGAGAAAAATTAATTATGCCTTTCTCAGAATTTTATTATATTTGATTGTTTTCTAAAACTAAATAACATGAGAAAATTTATTTTTTCACCAGTTGTTATAATGCTCGTTTTTCTATCATGCAACAAAGAAGTTAATCAAATAGATGCCTCTCCATATCCAATACAAAATCGAGGGTATAAAATGCTACTTATAGGGAATAGTTTCTTTAGACCCTATGCAGAAAAACTAGATGACTTGTCCATTATCGCTGGATTTGAAAATCACAGTAGTACCCGAATTACTCGAGGAGGGGATAATGGAAGACCAATCAATTTTTGGAATGATTCAAATAGTAATGAACATCTTCAAATCAAAGCAGCTCTAGATGCAGGAAATATTGATATTTTCGGGATGACAGCAGGCCATGAAACCGAGGACCCTACTGAAGGACATCGTTTATGGATAAACTATGCATTACAAAACAATCCAAACATTATGATCTTTATTGCGATACCACAAATTGATTTCCCTGCTGATTGGGAACAACGAGCACAAGAATATGGGTTTGATACGATACAAGAATTGTACGATTATTTTGTTAATGATATTGTGCACAATGAGATGGTAGATGTTTTGCGTTCTGAATTTCCTTCTACAAAAATTTTCACGATTCCAACAGGTTGGACATCGGTTAATTTGGATCAAATGAATATGAATAATGAACTGCTGGATGACATAACAAGATTTGGCCCACAATCAACTTCATTGTTTATCGATAATAAAGGGCATCAAGGAAATATCATTAGAGAAGCAGGTTCACTATTATGGCTAAATAGTATCTATGGTGTTGATCTAAGTACCTTTTCTTATGACACAGGTTTCAATACCAACTTACACCATGTTGCAAAGCAAATAATGGATAGTCATGATCCAAATTACAAGTTGTAAAGACATCATCTTTGAAAATAAATTATCAGATGTTTAAAACGTCTAAATCATAACCAATACAGTTCGATTTTATTCCTATTGGTTCCAAAATTATGCTTCAGAATAATTTTTATTTTTGGGAATAAAATTTGAAATAATGAGTGGTAATACCCTTTGGTTTAAGCACCATAAATAAACTCTTATTTGTTTAGTTTTAATTCCAATAAACATCTAGTATCATTTCGTAAATGAGTAAGTGATTTTTAAGACCAACACACCTCTTTTAAACCTAACACCAGTAAGGGGTTTATAAATTTGTAAAATAGTCAATCCTTAAATTATAACTACTTATACTATTACATTTATTGTGTGATTATTTGACCCAGAATGAATATTGTTGAGATGTAGGAATTGTGTTTTATGAAACCAATTGTGCTTTTAAAGTAACAACAGTTAATATTCCTTTGCTAAGTTCAGTTATTAAGAATAAGCGAAAGTGTGGATTCATATATTTTTGTTTATTGTAGGTAAATAAATTTATTTTTGTATTTTTAGTTTTTAATAGCAATTAATCATTGTGTAAAAACTTGACGGATTCAACCTATTAAATTTACAAACAAGAAATATTTATTATTATGAAATCATTGAAATTATTATTAGTCTTATCAGTTGCAATCTCATTTACTTTCTGTTCATCATCAGATAGTTTAAAAGTAATACCAAAGGATACAAATGTCGTTGCTGTAGTTGATTTTTATTCTTTAATCAAAAAAGGTCAATTAGATGAAATTACAGAATTAAAAATTTTTAAAGGGATCAAAAAAGAGATCAAAAACGAAAATAAAAAATTATCAAAATTTCTAAGTAATCTTACAGATGACCCTACCTTGACTGGATTAAAATTTACGTCAGATATATTTATGTTTTTAATAGATGAAGGAAATGATCAAAAATATACTGCTTTTTCAATGGAAATCAATGATGATGAAAAATTTGCGGAATTTTTAGAAAATGCAATGGAAAAATTAGGTCTTGATTGTGACATTGAAAATGAAGAAAATTACAATTATGCTTTAAGCACTTCAGAAGCTATTTGGGGTTGGGATGAAGATAAATTGGTGCTATTGATTGCAACAAACTATTCTAGTCGTAAAAATTTAGAAGATACAATTGAAACAATCATGGAATTGGACGAAGAAGATCAAATTTCTGAAAATGAAGAATTTGTTAACTTTCACAAAAACAAAAAGGATATTAGCTTATGGGTTTCATCAAATTTGATGAAAAGTTCAGAATTCGCCGGAATGTATGATGAAATAACAAAAGAAATTGATTATGATCTTGAAGATAATTATGCTTCATTTTTCATAAATTTTGATGATGACAATATTTCTTTTAAAGCTAAATTCACTCCAAATAGTGAAATCCAAGAATTGATGGATGAAAATGACTGGAGTAATTCATTTAATGACGATTTGCTTAAAAATTTTCCAAATAAGAATAATTTAGTTGGAAGTATTTCAATAAATCCAATGGCATTTTACAATAATATTGAACAACAAGATGGAAAAGAATTTGAAAGTTTTAAATCTGATTTTGAAGAAGAATTAGGTTTTGAGTTAAAAGAATTATTCGAATCTTTTAAAGGAAATGCTGTGTTCAGTTTATATGGCTTTGAAAATATTGAATATACATATATGGGATATGGATATGGCTTTAATAAAAATAAAGCTAAACTCCTAGAAACGAAACATACGATTGATAACGCTGGTACTTTATCATCAGAACAAAAAAGGTTGTTAAATCAAGGGAAAACAATACAAACACCCAAATATCCAAGAAATTCTATAAATATTAAAAACCTATTAGATAGAGGTGGCAATGTAGAAGAAGCTATAGAGCAAAATATGGCTGTTATTTGGTACGAAGGTGGTAGGGAATATGGTAGATATGTCGAGAAAACCAAAAAAGAATACTTACCGCTAATGGGAATGTCAATGGACCTTAATGGTAATAAGATTATGAAAAAACTGGTTAAAAAAATGTCAGAAAATAATAATAATGAAATAAAAAAACGTGGTGATTATTATGAAACCAAGTTTGAAAATAGATATCCATTATTTTTTGCTTTCAATGAAGAAGTTTGCTTTATTACTAACGATGAAAAAAGTATAAAAAAATTCAAAGATGGTGGGTATGATGACAGTTTAAGTAATTCAGAGATGTCAGACAACATGTTTTATAGTTATTTGAATCTTGACTTAGATGATTATTCCAAAGAATTTGAAAAAAAGATGAAAGATGGGATGAGTAGATCTGATGAAAAATTATTTGAAATCTGGAATGAACTTGCAAAAAGTGTTGAATTTAAGGTAGAGGACAATTACTCTTTTGAAATGACTTTTAATACCAAAGAAAGTGATACTAACACTCTAAATAATATCATTACACTCTTAGATGATAATTATAAAAAACTGTCTTTATAATTTGATGACAATTAGATTAAACAATATTAAACCTTCATATATGTCAGATTCAGAAATTTCTGAATCTGACATATATTTACAAGAAAGTGTACTGTTTGAAAAGGGGAGGAAATATTTAATTAGAGCAAATTCAGGTCACGGAAAATCATCACTGTTAAACATTATATATGGAAGTAATGCCAACTTTGATGGAAATATAAATTACGATGGGAGTTCAAATCACAATACATTTAGCTTTCGAGAGTCAAAAATAAGTTATGTTTTTCAAGACCTTAAATTGTTCCCGGACTTAACAATATTTGAAAACATTCAACTTAAAAATGGCTTGACAAATAATAAATCCGTTGAAGAAATTGATCATTTGATAGATCAAGTATTATTAAGTCATAAGAGGGATAATTTAGTTAGAAACCTTTCTCTAGGTCAAAAACAAAGAGTCGCAATAATAAGAGCATTATGCCAGCCATTTGAGTTCCTATTAATGGATGAACCTTTTAGTCATTTAGACGAAAAAAATTGTGGTATCATTTCAAATATAGTTTCTCAAGAACTAGAAAAGCAGAACGCAAGCTTAATCATGACATCGCTTGGTGATACTAGTTATTTTGATTACGATAAAATACTAAACTTGTAATTATGCTTTTTAAACTACAAAAAAAAACACTTATTATATCTCAAATAATAGGGTATGCTTTCACATTGTTAATTGGCGCAACAATCATACTGGTAACTTCCCAGTTTTACTTTGATATCAAACCATTGTTGTCTCAAGAAACCGATTTATTTAAAACGAAAGCAGTTGTCGTAAGTAAAAATATCACAGTGTTTAAATCAATAAATAAAGAGAAAATTTACTTTACAGATGAAGAAATCAAAGAATTAGAAAATCAACCGTTCATAAAAAATATTTCAAAATTTAATAATGCCTCTTTTAAAATAAAGGCCTACACAAAAGAATCAGAAAAAGTTCCAGGATTTTATACTGATTTATTTTTTGAGAGTATTCCTCAAAAGTATCTAGATGTGGAAACTGAAGAATGGGATTGGGACCCTTCTTTAGATTTTATTCCAATCATAATTCCTGAAAACTATTTAAAACTCTACAATTTCGGTTTTGCACAAAGTCAGGGACTCCCTGTTCTGTCAAAAAATACGATTTCACTGATTGAATTTAATATTAAAGTTTCTGGAAATAATCAAATAAAAAGATATAGAAGCAAAATTGTAGGGTTTTCAAATAAAGTGAATTCAATACTGGTCCCAGAAGATTTTTTGTTATGGGCTAATAAAGAATTTGGAAGAGGAGATAAAAACAAAACAAGCCGAGTTTTAATTGAATTTAAGAACCCTTCAGACAAAGCAATCTTGAAGTATTTTAATGAAAATAATTACTCGATCAGTAAAGATAAATTAGAGTTTAGTAAACTTGTTTTTTTCTTTAAATTAGCTCTTCTTTTTGTGTTTTTTATTGCTCTTGTAATTATAATACTTTCTATTTCGTTCATTATAATAAGTCTTAATTTGATCATTCAAAAAAATAAAGAATTAATCTTGAATTTGTATAATATTGGCTATAATCACAATAGAATTGCAAAGTTTTATCAAATTTTTATTAGCTCAACAACAGTTTTACTGATAATCATAGCAATATTTATTAGCAACTTTACAAGAAATTATTATATAGAAAAAATCGTTGATTTACTTGATTTTACATCCAAAAGTAACTACATACTAATATCTGGTATGTCATTAATTGTGATCCTAATCTTCGCATACAATCTATTTATAATCAACTACATCAAAAAGATAGTTCAACCTAGAGAAGAGAAAATATCGAAACTCTAACAAAACTGTACATGATTTGGTTACTATTTGAATTGTAAAGAAATTATAAAAATTTTCTAATCCAAAGATCAATAGTTTGACTTTAGTCCTGTCTTTCTGCTCTGAAAAGTCTTCAGACATAGCAGAACATGAGTAAAAGAATAGAGGAATCAAAACCGAAACTTTTTCGTAGCTGATCGTATCTATGGTTACCATCATAAAGAAACTACTTTGATAGACGGGTCTTAATAACTATATTATATTGAGATTTATTTGACATAAGGTATTCATTTATTGTCTATTTTAGCCAAAATAATAGGGGATGTAGCTCAGTTGGCTAGAGCGCTTGACTGGCAGTCAAGAGGTCGTGGGTTCGAATCCCATCTTCTCCACAAGTGTTAAGTCCAATACAGTCAAAGAGTTATATTAATTTATGGCTCTTTTTTTATGCCATATTTTTAGTAAAAGGGTGCAGTAAGGGGTGCACTATCACCGATATTTGTTGATTTATTAATATATGTATCACTCTTTATATCCATTTATTTATTTATCTCTCTATTTGTTTATGTAGTTATCTATCTATTTATGGATGAACCCTCGCTATAATAAAAACACCTAACCATCAATAAGTTAAGTGCTTTTACTACTGTATTTTTTACATTTTTTTTAATGCTTTACTGACTTTATATGTATAAAAACGAGAGAATAGATACCAATCAAATACCAACAGAGTTTCAGATTGAGATTATTTAGTAAAAGAAAACCCCCTACATTTTGTAAGAGTTTTTAAAGTATTTTAAAATGGGTGTTAATCTATTTAAATTGATAAATAATTAAATAACTAAAAAGCCCGAACAGCACGCACATTGGTTGTGTAGTCCTTTGTGGTGATTCTAGAATTACCGAAGAACAAAAACCTAAACGCGAAATCGTTATTGTACTCCGTAGAACTCCAGTATTCAAAACTAAATGCAGTAAACCCAGAGACCCCCTCTAAAGTTGTTTTATTAATATACATTTGACTTAACTCCTTTGCACTTGGTAAAAACCATTGTGCACCTAAAGACCTTGCCGCTAATGCAGCGGAAGCAGTAGGGCAATCTTGAAGTATATCATTAGTGTTATTAAAACCATCTCCTATTTCTGCACCAAGACCAATAGGTGGTTCACTGGTAACATTTGATACGTTTGATAAATCTGTAACATTACAACCCCAATCTAAATTTATTGCTACATCTGAAAATGCCACAACCAACCCGTGTTGACCCGTACTATCTATCCAAAAAACAACACCGCCATTAACAACATCACCAATACTATAAGTCGCAGAAGTAGAACTTAAACTTACCCAATTGGCTGTTGTAGCATCTCCTTCATTAATTTGTAACGTATTTAAAGTAGTATTAAACACTATTAAACCTTTGGCAGCGGAACTAATCGCATCGCGCTCGGCAGTTGTCATACGCGGTGGCAATAACCCCTTTGTGGTAGAAGTAATATCTAAAGCCGCAGAGGCGTCTGGAGTTGTTGTACCTACACCCACTTGGGCATACGTTGTTGCAGTTAATAATACTGCAGCTAAAAGTGTGAAAAATTGTTTCATTGGTGTTTTTTTTCAAATATAATTAATTCCTAACTACTGTACTTATCGGTAAAGGGACATTAACTGTAGTTACTTTGAAAAAGAAAACCCCTACATTTCTGCAAGGGTTTTTTAAAAGATATTTTAAATGGGATTAATCTATTATATCTCCGTCTTTAAAGTTGCCTTTTAACTGACCGTTTTCATCATAAGATTCATCTAAACCATCTAGCTCTCCGTCTTTATAGTTCCGTTTATATTTTAACTGACCGTTTTCGTAATATTCTTCATATAAACCATCTTCTTTTCCGTCTTTAATGTTAGATCTAATATATAACTTACCGTTTTCATAATAAGATTCATATAAACCATCTACCTCTCCGTCTTTCCAGTTTTCTTTAACCTGTAACTTACCGTTTATATAATAAGATTCAGATAAACCATCTCGTTTTTCGTCTTTAAAGTTTTCTTTAACCCATAACTGACCGTTTTCGTAATACCATTCAAATAAACCATCTAACTTTCCGTCTTTATAGTTATGTTTAAATCTCAACTGACCATTTTCATAATTTTCAAACATTTCCCCAGTAAAAGGTGTTCCCTTGTAATAAGTTGTTCCTTTTCTTACCTCGATATTTGACTTCTCTTTACTATAGTCAATACTTTTAGTACAACTTGAAAATAATATTAGACAAACTAATACTGTAATACTTCTTTTTAATGTTTTCATAATGTGGTGTGTTATGTCTTCAAATATAATTAATTCCTAACAACTGAACTTATTGGTAAAGGAATATTAACTGTAGTTACTTTGAAAAAGAAAACCCCTACATTTCTGCAAGGGTTTTTTAAAAGATATTTTAAATGGGATTAATCTATTATATCTCCGTCTTTATAGTTGCCTTTTTCTTTTAACTGACCGTTTTTATAATAAGATTCTTCTAAACCATCTAGCTCTCCGTCTTTATAGTTTGCTTTACGTTGTAACTGACCGTTTTCGTAATAAAATTCAGATAAACCATCTCGATTACCGTCTTTAAAGTTATCTTTATATTGTAACTGACCGTTTTCGTAATACCATTCAGATAAACCATCTTGTTTTCCGTCTTTAAAGTTTATTTTATAATATAACTGACCGTTATTGTAATTTTCAAAGATTTCCCCAGTAAAAGGTGTTCCCTTGTAATAAGTTATTTCTTCTCTTATCTCAATATATGCATCCTCTTTTTCACCGTCAATACTTTTAGTACAACTTGTAAATAATATTAGACAAACTAATACTGTAATACTTCTTTTTAATGTTTTCATAATGTGGTGTGTTATGTCTTCAAATATAATTAATTTCTAATAACTGAAGATATTTCACTATTGGACTTTCTTTAGAATTTGATTAATTGACATACTACCATTGGTATAAATTCATTTTACGTTAATTACATATTTTCTGAATTGATTAATCAAGTTTTATCAAAAAGATATTTGACCATCTGTATTAACCACATTTTTAAAAAGTTCAGTTGTTAGAAATTAATTATATTTACAATCAATCCAAAAACAAACAATATGAGAATCAAACAAATTTTAGCAGCCTTTTTATTTACAGCTTTTAAAGAAGCTGGTGAAAAAGCAGCAAAAGACATTAATGTAAGTGAAATAAAAACAGAATTCTCAGAAGAGTTCAAGGATGAATTTACAAGAGAGTGTGTTAAAAATGCAAAAGTTAATTCTTCAACAAGTAAAGCTGAGAGATATTGTAGTTGTATGTTAGATAAAGTAATGACAAAATATGATTCTGAATTAGATGCAGGAAATATGACTGTGAATGATATGTTAGAACTTGCAGAATCTTGTATATAACTAAACTGAAAGATGAAGATACAGTTAATGTTCCTTTACCTATAAGTTCAGTTGTTAGAAATTAATTATATTTACAATCAATCTAAAAACAATCAATCTAAAAACAAACAATCTAAAAACAAACAATATGAGAATCAAACAAATTTTAGTAGCCTTTTTATTTACAGCTTTAGTTATCAGTTGTGGAAACAAAGCAAAAGACATTAATGTAAGTGAAATAAAAACAGAATGTGAGGTATTAGATGCTGTGTTAATAGTTACGGATGAAGTTTTGGAATTAGTGGAAGCTGTCGATTCTGAAGAAGGTGCTTCTGAAGCACAAAAAAAGGAATACAAGTCCTTAATGGAAAAAGCAGAAGAACTTAAAGATTACTTTGAAGAATCAGATTTTAGTGAGAAAGCTTTTGAAAAATGCCCTCAATATGAAACTATGGAGCGCCTAGAAAAAAAAATGCGTAAAGCAAGAAAATTACTTAAATAAGTTTTTTTAGCTATTTTAAAATACTTTAAAAACCCTTACTATTAATTTAGTAGGGGTTTTTTATTGATGTGTTGCGTGTTGTTAATTTGCAGAAAGTAAATCACCTTTTCCTTTTGAGGACAAGAACGATTCAGAAGTTAAATAGGTATCTATTTCTTTGGCAGCTTCTCTTCCTTCAGAAATAGCCCAAACGATTAAAGATTGTCCTCTTCTCATGTCTCCAGCAGAAAATACATGTGGTACATTCGTTTGGTATTTTTTTGCTTTGTAATTATTCCTTGCATCGAGTTCCAAGCCTAGTTGATCGCTCAATGAAGTCTCAGGTCCTGTAAATCCTAAAGCCAATAAGACCATATCACACGGCCAAATTTTTTCAGAATCTGGTTTTTCATTTAAAACAGGGCGTTCTCCTGGCTTAAAAGTCCAAGATACTTCCACGGTTTTTACAGCAATCAATTCATTTTTAGCATTTTTAATAAACTCTTTGGTACTTATCAACCAGTTGCGATCACAACCTTCTTCGTGTGAAGAGCTTGTTTTTATTTGCAAAGGCCAAAAAGGCCAAGGCGTTTTTTCGCTTCTCAATTCGGGTGGTTTTTCCATAATTTCGAAGTTGGTGACCGATTTTGCACCTTGTCTGTTGGAAGTTCCCACACAGTCAGATCCGGTATCTCCACCACCAATAACGATTACATTTTTATCCTTTGCTGATAAAAGGGGGCCATCAACTTCTTTATTGAACAGTTGCTTGGTTTGTTGTGTTAAGAAATCCATCGCTTGCACAACACCTTTTGCATCTGCTCCGTCAATAGGCAATGCTCTTTTTTTAGTAGCGCCACCACAAAGAACGATCGCATCAAAATAGTCTAGATTTTTAAGGTCATAATTGCCACCCACATTCACATTGGTTTTGAAGATTATCCCCTCTTTCTCTAGAATAGTAATCCTTCTGTCGATGATCTCTTTTTCCAGTTTAAAATTTGGAATTCCATATCTTAACAAGCCACCTATTTCATCATCTCTTTCAAAAACAGTTACACTGTGACCTGCTCTGTTAAGTTGTTGTGCAGCAGCTAGCCCAGCAGGTCCAGAGCCAATAACGGCAACTGTTTTACCGGTTCTACTTTCTGGCAAGATGGGTTGAATCCAGCCATTTGCAAAGGCCTTTTCTACAATGCTTTTTTCAATGTCTTCAATGGCTACAGGACTGTCTACAATTCCCAAGACACAGGCTTGTTCACAAGGAGCAGGACACAGTCTTCCTGTAAATTCTGGGAAGTTGTTGGTGGCATGTAAAAGATCGGAAGCCTTTTGCCATTCCCCCTTGTGTACCATGTCATTGAAGTCAGGAATTAAGTTGCCTAATGGACATCCACTGTGGCAAAATGGAATCCCACAATCCATGCAGCGAGATCCTTGTTTTTTAAGCGCTTTTTCTGGCAAGGGTACCGTAAATTCTTTGTAATTTTGAATACGTGATTTTACAGCTAAATTGGTTTCGTTCTGTCTTTTGAATTCTTTAAATCCTCCTATTTTTCCCATGTCTTTTTATTAAGCTGTTAATTTTTCTGTACGTTCCTCTCTAGCAATTCGCTCTAATGCCTTCTTATAATCTTTTGGGAAGACTTTAATGAAGTTCAATTTCTCGGTTTCCCAATTTTGAAGTAATTTTTCTGCTAAAGTACTTTCTGTATATTCATAATGCTGGGTGATGTCTGCTTTCAGTTCCTCAAAGTCTGCAGCAACTAAGGTGTCCAAATCAATCATTTCTAAGTTACACAGATAGTCAGAGAATTCATTATTTTTATTATATACGTATGCAATACCACCACTCATTCCTGCGGCAAAATTTCGACCTGTTTTTCCTAGAACAACCACTTTTCCACCGGTCATGTATTCACAACCATGATCTCCAACCCCCTCTACAACAGTTGTAATCCCCGAATTTCTTACAGCAAAACGTTCTCCTGCAATTCCGTTGATGTAGGCTTCTCCTTTAATAGCACCATAGAAACAAACGTTTCCAACTATCACATTGTCTTCAGCAACAAAGGTAGCTTCTTTGGGTTTCTTTACTATTATTTTGGCGCCAGATAAACCTTTTCCTAAGTAATCATTGGCTTCTCCTTCTAGCTTTAAAGTAATTCCTTTGGTAGAAAAAGCACCAAAACTTTGACCAGCAGATCCTTTAAAATTTAAAGATAAAGCATCTTCTGGTAAACCATCTTCGCCGTGTATTTTAGAGATTTCGTTGCTAATAATAGCTCCTAATGTTCGATCTGTATTTTGAATTGGATAAGATAAATTGACTATTTTTTTATTAATGATTGCTGATTTGGCATCGTTTAGAATTTGCATGTCCAATACATTTTCTAAATTATGATTTTGTTTCTCTGAATTTGAAAGGGTTGTGGTTGCTTCACTTTCCGGTTGGTGTAATATAGCAGCAATTTCAATTCCTTTTGCTTTGTAATGCTGAACTGCATTCTTTGCATTTATTTTATGGGTTTGTCCCACCATTTCTTTCAAGGTTCTAAAACCAAGACTCGCCATGATTTGTCGTAACTCCTCGGCAACAAAATACATATAGTTGATCACGTGTTCTGGAGTCCCTTTAAAATTCTTACGAAGTTCAGGGTCTTGGGTTGCAATTCCAACAGGACAGGTGTTTAAGTGACATGCACGCATCATAATACATCCCGAGGCTACAAGCGGTGCGGTTGCAAAACCAAATTCTTCTGCACCTAATAAGGCTGCAATGGCAACATCCCTTCCTGTTTTTAATTGACCATCACATTCTAGAGCGACTCTCCCTCTTAGATTGTTCATAACCAAGGTCTGTTGTGCTTCTGCCAGACCTAATTCCCAAGGCAAACCTGCATGTTTTAAAGAGGTGAGTGGGGAAGCCCCAGTTCCACCATCAAAACCAGAAATTAAAATAACATCTGCCTTTGCTTTTGCGACCCCTGCAGCAATGGTTCCAACGCCTACTTTGGAGACTAATTTCACATTGATTCTTGCTTCACGATTGGCATTTTTTAAATCGAAAATAAGCTGAGCTAAGTCTTCAATCGAATAAATATCGTGATGCGGTGGGGGAGATATTAACCCCACATAAGGTGTCGAATTTCGAACTTCGGCAATCCAAGGCAATACCTTTTCTCCGGGCAATTGTCCGCCCTCACCTGGTTTTGCACCTTGTGCCATTTTAATCTGTATCTCTTTGGCATTGGTTAAGTAGTTGCTAGTAACTCCAAACCTTCCTGAGGCTACTTGCTTGATAGCACTGTTTTTCCAGTCGCCATTTTTTTCTTTTGAAAAACGATTTTTATGTTCTCCTCCTTCACCAGAATTGCTTTTTCCACCAATTCGATTCATCGCAATGGCCAAGTTTTCATGGGCTTCTTGACTGATAGATCCATAGGACATAGCTCCTGTTTTAAATCGTTTTACGATTTCTGTCCAAGGTTCTACTTCTTCTATTGATATTGGGTCGAGGTTGTTGAATTCAAACAAGCCTCTAATGGTCATTAAATTTTTATTCTGGTTGTTAATTTCATCAGCATAGATCTGATAACTATCCACATTTTTTTGACGCACTGCTTCTTGTAATTTAGAAACCGTTGTTGGATTAAACATGTGTTTTTCACCATTTCTTCTCCAGCGATATTCACCACCAATTTCTAAAGGAAGTGCATCTTTGAAGCTTTCTAGTTTAAACGCTTTCTGAAATCTTTTCTGAATGTCCTTGTCTAAAACGACCAATCCAATTCCGCCAATTCTAGTCGGAGTGTTTGGGAAATATTTTCCAACAAATGCTTTCTTTAATCCTAAAGCTTCAAAAATTTGAGAAGCACGGTAGGAGTGGAGTGTAGAAATTCCGATTTTATTCATAATCTTCAGAATTCCTTTTCCAATCGCCTTGTTGTAGTTTTTAACAGCAACTTCGGCATCTATTCCTTTAATCACGTTTGTCTTTACTTGGTCACGAATGATTTCGTTGACTAAGTAGGGATTAATGGCACTGGCACCATAACCAAATAAGGTTGCAAAATGATGCGGTTCTCTTGGCTCTGCAGATTCAATTACAATTCCGAACTTCGATCTTTTTTGTTTTTTGTTTAACGAGTGATTTACATAGGAACAGGCCATTAATGCAGGGATCGGAGCGTTGTCTTCGTCTACACCTCTATCGGAAAGGATAATGATATTGGCACCTTCGAAAATAGCCATTTCACAGGCAACTAAGATATCATCCAATGCTTTTTCCAATCCGTTAACTCCTTTTGAAATCGGATACAACATTGGGATCACAACCGATTTAAAGTCGGGATGTTTTAGGTTTTTAAGTTTGTCTAAATCATCATTAGAGATGACTGGATTTTGAATGCGTAATTTTTTTGCTTGTTCTGGAATGACATCAAAAATGTTACGATCACCCCCAATTGCCAAACTAATATCGGTAATTATTTCTTCACGAATTCCGTCTAAAGGTGGATTGGTGACTTGTGCGAAAAGTTGCTTGAAATAATTGTAGAGCAGTTGCGGTTTGTCTGAAAGTACAGCCAGTGGCGTATCGATTCCCATAGAACCTAAAGCTTCTTTGGATTGTGTTGCCATGGGATTGATTACAGTAGAAATGTCTTCTAAGGTATATCCAAAAACACGCAAACGTGTGTCGTACTTTGTTGCTTCAATCGGACAAGTATTATTAGTATAAGGTACTTCAGAAAGTGGAAGTGTATGGGTATCTACCCATTCTTTATAGGGTTTTTGAGAAACAATTTCATTTTTTATTTCTTCATCTTCAATAATTCTACCAGCATTCATATCTACCAAAAACATTTTTCCTGGCTCTAAACGACCATGGCTTTTTACATTTTCGGGTTTTACATCTACTACACCAATTTCTGAAGACATGATGACAAAACCGTCTTTGGTTTCGGTATATCGAGAAGGTCTTAATCCATTTCGATCTAACAATGCTCCAATGAAATTCCCATCGGTAAAAGGAACTGAGGCAGGACCATCCCAAGGTTCCATGATGCAGGAGTTGTACTCATAGAATGCTTTTTTATCTTCCGACATGGTTTGGTGTTTTTCCCATGCTTCAGGAACTAACATCATCATGACTTCTGGTAAAGATCTCCCTGTCATCAATAACAGTTCTACAACCAAATCCATGGAAGCAGAATCGGATTGTCCTTCACTTACAATTGGAAATATTTTTTTGATGTCTTCACCAAATAAATCGCTTTTCATGATTTCCTCGCGCGCCTTCATTCGATTCACGTTTCCACGTAGCGTATTGATTTCTCCATTGTGACACATGTATCGGAACGGCTGTGCCAAACTCCAAGCAGGAAATGTATTGGTGGAGAAGCGCTGGTGTACTAGTGCCAATCTTGTTACTACATCTTCTTCTTTTAAATCCTTATAGTAGCGCCCTATGTCTTCAGGAATTAAAAGTCCTTTGTAAATGAGGGTTGTGGTTGAAAAACTTGGTAAATAGAAATAATCTCTTTGTGATAATTTAGATTTTGAGATGATGTGTTCTGCAATTTTTCTTGCAGCAAATAATTTGGCATTGAATGCTAAGTCGGACAGTTCTTGATCATTCTTATCGACAAAAATTTGTTTTATTTTAGGTTCTGATTTTGCAGCAATTTCACCAATACTAGAAGTATCTACAGGAACATCTCTCCAGCCAATAATGCGCAAACCTTGTTTTTTGATTTCATCTTCAAAAGCGGCAATACAAAAGTTACTTTGATTAGAACTTCTTGGTAAAAAAACCATTCCAACAGCATATTCTTTTGGAGCTGGAAGACCGAAGTTGCAAACACGTTTGAAGAAATCATGTGGAATATCAATTAAAATTCCTGCGCCATCCCCTGTTCTTCCGTCCGAGCTAACTGCGCCTCTATGTTCTAGTTTCACAAGAATCTCTAAAGCATTATGAATGATTTTATTCGATTTTTTTCCTTTAAGATTACAGATAAAACCAGCACCACAATTGGCGGTTTCGAATTCAGGTAAATAGAGGCCTTGTTGTTTCATTTTGTTGAATAATTTTCGTAAAATTAGTATTTTTATTGAAAATAATTCAATGATTTAGGTGTTTTGATTTTGTTTTTATTGAGATGACGGATAAAAGGTAAGAAAAATGAAATAATCATAAATAAGGCATTTTATTTTGTGATATTCATAAAAAGCACAAAAAGCCTACAGGATTTCTTCCTGTAGGCTTTAAAAAGCTATTTTTTATTCGAACCTAGTGTTCGTTCAATCTAAAATCTGGATAGGCGTCCATTCCATGTTCATGTGCATCCAATCCTTCCAATTCTTCTTTCTCACTCACTCGAATACCGATGGTTTTCTTTAGGGTATAAATAATGATAAAGGAAGTAATGATACAAAAGATAGCATATGCTGAAATTCCTAATAATTGACTTAAAAATTGTGATCCACTAGCAAGGTTTCCGAAAATACCGACAGCTAAGGTTCCCCAAATTCCACATACTAGGTGGACTGCTATGGCTCCAACAGGATCATCTAATTTTAATTTGTCAATTAAGCTTACGGCAAATACAATGAATGCACCAGCAATTCCACCAATTAAAATGGCATCTGTTGGCGACATTTGATCTGCACCTGCTGTTATAGCTACCAAACCACCAAGGATTCCGTTTAAAAACATGGTTAAATCTAAGTTTTTGTACATGATGGTAGAAACTAATGAAGCAATCACACCTCCTGCAGCAGCAGCTAAACAGGTGGTAACCAAGGTTAAAGAGGTTGCACCAGGGTCTGCAGATAATACAGAACCTCCGTTAAATCCAAACCAACCCAACCAAAGGATTAAAACTCCAGCGGTGGCTAGTGGTATATTATGACCAGGGATTGCTTGAATTTTTCCGTTCTTAAATTTTCCAATTCGAGAACCAAGTAAGCATACGGCTATTAAAGCTGCCCATCCTCCTACAGAGTGTACTAACGTAGACCCTGCAAAATCATAAAAAGGCGTGTCTAATTGATATAAAAATCCCTTTCCCCATTTCCATGATCCGGCGATTGGATATACCAATCCTACATATAGAATTGTAAAAATCATAAAAGGTAAGATTTTCATTCTTTCAGCAACAGCTCCAGAAACAATCGTTGCTGCAGTGGCTGCAAACATTCCTTGAAATAAGAAATCGGTCCAGAATGTGTATCCCTTATTGTAGGCCAAATCTAAGGCACCGTCTTTTAAAGGTGCGGAGATTCCGAAAATAAAATCACCTAAATAACCCGAAGCGTTAGCGCCCCAAGTTGGGTACATTAGGTTAAATCCAACTAAGGCATATAATAAGAGCCCAACTGTAATGATAAAAATATTCTTGAATAAGATATTGATGGTGTTTTTTTGTCTTGTCAATCCGATTTCTAAAAAAGCGAAACCTAAATGCATAAAGAAAACCAGTGCTGTACACAGCATCATCCATACATTATTAATTGTAAGTAATTCCATAATTTAATTTTGTAAAAGTTTAGTTTAATGTTTCTCCGCCTTTTTCGCCTGTTCTAATTCTGTAAGCTTCCTTGATGTCGCTTACAAAAATTTTCCCATCTCCAACATTTCCTGTTCCTGCAGCATCTATGATGGTTTTTATGGTGATGGCTTCAAAGTCATCATTAACAACTATTGAGATGTATCTTCTTTGGATGTCGCTTGTGCTATAGCTAACTCCTCTATAAACATGTCCTTCTTGTTCGTTTCCTAAACCCGTAACATCCCAATAAGAAAAGAAGTTGACTCCCACTTCATGCAGTGCATCTCGCACGGCGCTGAATTTCGATTTTCTGATAATCGCTTCGATTTTTTTCATGATATTTTAAATTAAATTGTTTTAGAATAAGGTGATTATAATCTGTAAATTAAACCTTCAATTTTTAGAGGTAATGATTTATTTATGTTAGAATTTAAATATTTATATGGTAGTATTTTTCCTTATTTTCTTTATAATCTGGTAAAAGTAGTCCATAATCTTAAAATAATTTAACAAAAAACAACTTTTGAAAATATTTTTACGATGAATATAAAAAAAAGATATTAAAAATTAAAGAACTACAATCCATAGGATTAATTTTGTTATATTCATAAAACTAGAATAAACCTGTAAAAATTAAATTTCACAGGTTTGTTAAAAATAATTATTTTTTAATGTAAATTCTTTTACTTATCACCTTCAATTTCTCTTTCTCTTTTTCCTGGATATGCAATAGAACCATGTTCAGAAATATCTAAGCCTTCAATTTCTACATCTTTATTAACACGCAATCCAATTGTAGCCTTTAGTATTCCTAAAACAACAAAAGATAAAAGAACTGCCCATGCTGCATATGCTAAAACTCCGATTGCTTGTGCACCTAATTGAGAAGCATCGCCACCATTGAATAAACCAATAGCAGTATCTCCATCTACACCCCAGAGTCCAATTACTAAAGTACCCCAAGCACCGGCAACACCGTGAACAGAAGCGGCTCCAATAGCATCATCAATTTTTAATTTTTTTTCTATAAATTCAATAGAGAATACAACAATAATACCTCCAATTAAACCTGCGAGTACAGCTCCTCCAGCTGTCATATTTCCACATCCAGCAGTTATACTAACTAATCCAGCCAAAGCACCATTTAAAGTTTGTGCTAAGTTTGGTTTTCCGTACCAAATCCAAGTAGTTATTAGTGCACCAAGTCCACCTGCTGCTGCTGCTAAATTTGTAATCAATACAACATTAGATGCGCCAATTGCATCAGCACCTCCCCATGCTAATTGAGAGCCACCATTAAATCCAAACCAACCTAACCAAAGGATAAATACTCCTAAAGTTGCTAATATTTGGTTATGGCCAGGTATAGGCATAACTTTTCCGTTTACATATTTTCCAATTCTTGGACCAACCATAAAAGCAGCAACTAATGCAGCCCATCCTCCTACAGAGTGAACAATTGAAGAACCAGCAAAGTCAATAAATTCAGCAGGCATGATAGAAAGATCATTTAACCATCCACCGTTCCATTCCCATCCACCAGCTATTGGATAGATCATTGCTGTCATTACGATTGAGAAAATAATATATGTAGAATACTTTGTTCTTCCTGCAATAGCTCCAGATACTATTGTAGCAGTTGTTGCTGCGAACATTGTCTGGAAGAATAAATCGGCTCCTTCTCCCTGGAATAAACCGCTCCAGAAAAACCATCCGTTTGAAGTGTCTCCATACATTAAAGAATATCCTACTAGCCAATATGAAAGGGATCCTACACAAATGTCTAGGATATTTTTCATTGCAATATTTACTGCATTTTTAGATCGAGTCATACCAGCTTCTACCAAAGTAAAACCGGCTTGCATAAAGAAAACTAAGATTCCCGCAATTAGCATCCATAGCATTCCCATGTCTCCATTTATTTGCGCAACTTGTGCTGCTAATTCTGCAGTTGTTGCGGCTTTTTCTTGAATTATTGTTATAAGCAAGCTCATATTTATTTAGTTTTAAAATTCTTTTTAGATGACCTACGAAGTCTGAACTTCGTAGGTTTTTTTCTTTTTTCTTTTTCAGAGAATTAATTAGAAAGAATATACAGCAGCAAGAGCAAAAGAGCTTAACGCTTTGTCACCTACAAATGCTGCCTCAGAAGCAGAGTCTAATCTTAATTCTGGAATGATTGTTAAAGAACCTATAGTGTAATTACCTGTTAAAGTAGTTGCAAATACACTAGAGTCTTCTACACCAGTTCCGATTGCTCCAAAATCTCCATCTTCTACAAAGTATTCTGTTCTTAACCCAATCTTAAATGAATCTGAAGTTGCGATTTGTGGGTATAATGCTGCACCATAGAATCCTGGAGCTTCATCTCCTGAAAAGTAGGCTGCGTTTACACCTAAAAAGAATGTTTCTGATACATCAAAACCACCTGTGAAATCTACTTCATAAGCTCCTGAGTCGTACAAGAAGTTAAAGTATTGACCAGAAAGACCTAATTGAGCTCCGAAAGCATAGTTCCCTGTTGGGTTGAATTCTGTAGCATCTGTAGGATTCATAATCGCTAACATCAAAGAAGTGTTTTCTGATAACGTGAAATCTGCTTTTAATCCAGTATGGCTAAATGGTCCATAAGAGAATAAGTAAGAAGTACTGTAGTTAAAGTTCGCAGCTGGTGAAATTACTTCATACCCTAAAAAAGTATTAAAGTTACCCATCGTAAGTTTTACTTTATCACTTACATTCCAGTATGCATATAATTGATTCACAATTGATGAATTTCCTACAGAGTTAAAAACGGCATCTACTCCTCTTGGTCCGTATACCATGTCTGCAACAAAACCAACTTTCTCTCCTTCGTATGCAACAACTAAATTAATCATACCCAAAGCAAAACCTGGCTGATTGGCAAAAGAGCTACCTGGAGCTGTGTCATAATTACCTCCGCTGATATTTCCTCTAAAATAAGTATCAATAGTTCCGCTTAAAGAAAATGTTTTTTCTTCTTTTTCTTGAGCTGTTCCAATAAAACTAGCTGCTAATAAAAATGTAAAAATAATTTTTTTCATAATGTGTGTTCTTTTAGTTAATGAAGGGTCAAATGTATAAATTAAATATTCAAAAACAAGGCTATGTATTTTTAAAAAGGCATTTTTAAAGAGTATACCCTCAAAAAAAAGGGGGGTAAAATGATTATAATGCAATTCTATTAAAATCATAGGGTATAAATAATAGGGTCTATTAAAAAAATAATTGATTTAATTATGAAACTGATAAAAATGCATTTAGCGAAAAAAAAATATTTTTATTGTACTTTTGGGGGTATGAAATACCCTTTTTCTTATTTAGTTAAAATTCAGTTTTTAGGTTTTCGGTTTCATGGATGGCAAAAACAACCTGGGATAAAAACAGT
>Ga0209196_1000260_pt1 | contig 43151 bp, 40 predicted proteins | sample COGITO_mtgs_1105_5_FD_184801 | JGI IMG/M metagenome (GOLD analysis project Ga0209196, IMG submission 184801) | Pelagic marine microbial communities from North Sea - COGITO_mtgs_110509 (SPAdes) (version 2) | ecosystem: Environmental > Aquatic > Marine > Epipelagic ... | reverse complement strand
ATCTGGATCTGCGCCAAAGTGCACAAACCACTCTATGGCTTTTAATACATTGCCTCTTTTTTTACTTCTTGTATACAATTTACCGTCACTATAGGTGCCGGCGCCGCCTTCTCCAAAACAGTAGTTAGACTCTGGGTTTACAGTTTGCTCTTTGTTAATAATAGCCAAATCTCTACGACGCGCTCTTACATCTTTACCCCTCTCAAAAACAATAGGTTTAAGACCCGCCTCGATAGCACGAAGGGCTGCATATAGACCCGCTGGGCCGGCGCCAATAATGGCTATTTCTTTTTTAGCAGAAACATCCTGGGCTATAAATGCGGGGATAGTTTCTTTTTGCTCGTTTTGAAGCCAAAACTCTACTTGCAAATTTATTTTTATAGGTACCCGCCTAGCATCTATAGAACGTTTACGTATGCGCCAGTGGCTTATATCATTGGCATATAATTTAGCCTTTGTTAAAGCAAGCTCTTTGATAAAGGGGGCATCTTCTTGTTGGCGGGGTAAAACAGAAATTTGTACTAGTGTACTCATAAGCTAGCAAAGATAGTAGAAAAGCGCCTTAGAAAATTAAAAACAGGTGCTATTAAAATAGCACAGTGTTTTAAAAACTACCTGTTTTTGTAATGCTTAAAAAAGCGCCAAAATTTTGTGGTCTATAGGTGCCTGCGTCAAAAGCAAAACAGGCAGCAACATCAAAAGGTAACTTAAAGACATCTTGAGGTATAACTAGATCTAAGATTCCAGAAAACTGGTAAGGATTAGGAACATACTCCTGGCCAAACCACCCGTAATAGGTGGTGTGGCTTAGAAGTATTTTATAAGGCAAAGATTTCAAAAAACCATTGGCACCAATGTTAATGGCCGCAAATCTATTGTCTCCAACTATTACGCCGCTTGTAATACCATTATCATCTATGGGTTTTGGAGTAAAATAGGGAGACCCTATAGAATTGCCGTGGTAAGTCCAGCCAGATTTGTAAATACTGTTGTTAAAATAATTATCTGGACCACTGGCAGATCTGGGTATATTGCTCATGGTTTTTGTGTAAGTAAACTCAGTTAACAATTGCGTTACAAGAGCCTTTTGTTTTTTTAGGTCTATAAAAACTCCATACAAACCATCTAGCCAATTGGTCATCTCTCTGCCAGAGGTATCCTCAAAAGGGTGCGAGTAATAAAAATTAAGCCCTATGTTTTCTTTGTTGTAGTTAAATTGTAATACGTAAGAACCAACATGATTTCCAAGAGCATTAAATTGGTCACTCTGGGTTGCCCCATCTCCACCTTCTGCGCCAAAGACAACTTTAATATAATCTGAGAATGAACTAGGTTGCGCGGCATACTGTGGAGAGGTCCCTCCCCACTGGGCGTAATGATCTAAACCTGCTATAATCTCGAATGTTGAGCTAAGTGTAGTTTTAAAATGAAGGCTTTTATGGTGCAGGTTGGTATTATCTACAAACCTGGTATCATCCATAAAATAATGAGCAAAATTTGCTTTAACTTTAAGCCAAGATGTTGCGAACGGGAGTGTTATAAAATTATTGGTTTTAATATTTATACCAGGCATGGCCCTTGCATTGATAGACTTTATAATACTCCCGTTAGAGGAAGATAAATTATTCCATAAAACGGCATCGTTTTTAGCGCCGAGATCCAGTACAATATTTTTTAACCTTACACCAAGGTACAGCTCGTTTAATAAAAGTTTGTTTTCTTGGGCTATAAAACCAGTGGCGCTGGCTTTATAAGAAATATCAAACAAGGCATCTGGGGTATCATAGTCTTTAAAAATAGCGGTGTTTAAAAGGCCGTAATCACTATTAGGCACAGAACCATACTGGTTTGCAGATAGCCAAAAGGGTAAGGTGGTATCACTAGAGAGACCAGTACTTGAATGTATAGTATAACTAACATCTTTGTTTTGGCTTTTTAAAGAGTAAACAATTACAAAACATAGTAAAAAAAAAGATATGCGCGTTTTCATAATTGTAGTGTTTTTTATAATTTAATTAAGTGAAAATATCAAAAGCAAATATAGATTGAAATAAGCTAGCTGCAAAAATAGCATTGTTATAATATATTGTATTTTTGTATTTAAACTAACGTATTAGAACCCTATGTTTGATTTTTTTGCAAAACATAAAAAGCCATTATTTGAGGGCTTATGTGATATACACAATCACCTTTTGCCTGGTATAGATGATGGCAGTAAGAGTGTTGGCATGTCTTTAAAGATGTTAGAGAAGTTTGATGCTCTTGGTATTACAAGTGTACTTCCTACACCCCATATATACCAAGATTTATATCCAAATACGCCTACTACTATTAAAAATGCTTTTGAGATTTTAACTGAAAAAACTTCAAAGATAGAAAGCCCAAAAGTAAACTCTTACGCGGCAGAGTACATGATAGATGAAGTTTTCATGAAAAACTTGCAAACCAGCATGCCTGCTTTACTGTTAAATAACGAATATATTCTGGTTGAAATAACCTTTTTCTCAGAGACCACAAGGCTTACAGAGGCTGGTTTTACGCTGCTACAAAATAACATTACTCCTATTTTAGCCCATCCAGAGCGTTACCACTCAATACCTACTATAAAAGAGTATAAGGAGTTAAAAAACAAAGGCTTTTACTTGCAATTAAACGCACTTTCGCTCATGGGCCATTACGGGCCTGAGGTAAAACAAAAAGCAGAAAAACTTTTAAAAGAAGGATTGTATGATTTTGTGGCTACAGATGCCCATAACCCCCAACATTTAAAAACCTTGCAAAATTTAAGCCTCTCAAAAAAACAAGGGATACAATGGGAGGCTATTAGAGAATTTCAACTCGCAGCGTTTTCTTGAAAAAATAGCATATAAAAAAAACCACCCAATTGGGTGGTTTTTTTATACTTATACTAGATTTAGCTTTCTGTATCTGCATCACTACCATACCCATAGCCATAGCCATAATTATACGTATAGCCGTAACTGTAACGATATTTGTACCCGTAGTTTGAACCAGTAAGACCTCCAGATCTAAGGCCATTAAGCACCATACCAAAAGGAGGTACGTTTTCTCTTTGTTGCATATTTAAAATAAACGAGAATGTCTTTTTCTCTGAGTATTGAGACCTCGTTACATACACCACAGAGTCACAAAGTGGCAAAAGAGCTGTTGTATCACTTACTAGTAGCAGTGGCGCAGAATCTATAAGTATTAAATCATAGCTTTGCTTTAATATATCTAGAAGCTCTTTAGTGCGTGAGCGCATTAAAAGCTCTGATGGGTTTGGAGGTATAGCACCTGTAAGCAAATAGTCTAAACCGCCAGATTTAGCAGCTTTTGTAATTAAAGAATCTATATCATTAAAATTCTCATTACTTAAATAGGTTGTAAGCCCAATGTTTTCTCTTTTTTGATTTAAAAACTTATGCAATTGGGGGTTTCTTAAATCTGCACCAAGCAAAATTACTTTTTTACCTAGTGCCGCATAACTCTGCGCCAAATTGTAAGACACAAAAGATTTTCCCTCTCCTTTAATAGTTGAGGTAACACATATAACATTAGTGGCGTCTGTCTTTAACTGAAAGCTTAAGCCAGAGCGCAGTACTCTTGCAGATTCTGCAATAAGCCCTCTACCACTATCGTCAAGATCTTCGGTGTTTTCTGCAAAGGGCATTTCTCCTAGTACTGTAATACCTTTTAAACCATTTTCTAGATCATCTCTTGTATTAATTTTACTGTCTAACATCTTTAGTAAAAAGAAAATACCAAAAGGAACAAGTATACCTAGTAATAAAGCAACCAGGTATGTAATTTGTACTTTTGGCGAAATAGGAAACCTATAAGATACCCCATAACTTAATAATTTAATATTTGGCAAGGCAGAAATGTAGCTTATAGAAGCCTCTTCTTTACGCTCTAGTAAAAATACATATAACTCCTCTACTATTTTAAAATCTCTAGCATAGGCCCGTAAGGCACTTTCTTTGCTAGGCAGGCCGGCAACAATTCCTTTAGTTTTAGCTTCCATGTTTTTAAAACCAGAGAGTGATGTTTGCAGCCCCTCTATGTATCTATTAACGCCTGCTATAATAGCCGCTTTTGCATTATCTAGCTGGCTAGAGAGCTGCAGTACCATTGGGCTTTTTGTAGTTGCGCTAATTAGTAAATTATTACGCTGAGTTACCACGGCGTTATAAGAGTTTACAAGGGTGTTTACACTCTCATTTTCTATACCAATATTTGCAGGCAGTATTTGATAGCTAGCCTGGCTTTCTAGTTTTTCTAGTAGCGCCTTGGCAATTTCTAGCTGTATGCCAATACCAAAGGCTTCTTCTTGGCCTTTTACAATATTAGACAGCGCATTACCTGTTTGCGATACTGGATCAAAAATATCATTGGCCATTTGGAAGGCGATGGTATTTTGAGACAGGGTATCTATACTTTTTTTAAGGCCATCTAGCCTATCGTTAATAAAAGCCAAACTTACTCTAGATATTAAACGTTTGTCTTCTACCTGGTCATCCTGCATTACCTGCATGACAGTATTTAAGACAGCCTCGTTACGCTTTTTATTGATACCAACAAAATTTAAATCTATAATTTCTCCCTGTTTGGAGGCCGCAGTTGCAGTTAAATTTAATCTTAACTCTGCAACTGCATCATTTAATGAGTGTCTTTCTATAATAAGGGTTTGATCTTGAAGGTATAAAGAGTCATGTAATGTAATCTCAGAATCTTGATATTTAAAAACCTCACCTTTATTAATGGTAAAACTAAGAGTGTCTTGAGTAAAGGATGCTTTTTGATTTGCTATTTCTACATCCCAATATACATTGTCATTTTGTGTTTTTAAAGAAACAAAGCTAGTGACTTTATTGTTAAAATTTAAACCTATGTTTACTCTACCTACATTATATATCTTGGTTTGTAAATCTAGACGGGTTACTACTTGGCTTAAAATGTGCTGAGAGGTAAGTACCGCAATATCATTCTCAACATTTACTTGGTCAAAACCGAAAAACTCCATCCCCCCGGTTAAAAAAGAAGCAGCATCTTCTGCGGGTTTTTTAATTTGTAACTGGGCGCTAGAGGTGTATATACGATCTGCGGTTTTTAAGTACAAAAAAGCACTTACCATTGCTATTATAATACCGGCCAAAAAATAAGGCCAAAAAAACAGGTAGTAGCCTGCCTCTTTTTTAATGTCTATAGAGTTCTCTTCTTGGAGGTGATTCTGGTTGTTAAAATTGTCTTGTGTCATTATCTTGTAAGTAAAAGTATAGATGTTAATATAAAAGAAGAAATACCAATTAATGAAGATATACTACCCACATAACCCGCCGTTTTTAATTTTGCACTATTTGGGTTTACTATAATTACATCATTGGGTTTTACCATTTGGTAGAGCCCACTTAAAAAATTGGCAGAGGTAAGATTTATACGCGCTGTGGTTTGCACGCCATCTACATATCTTAAAACTACCACATCTTCTCTATTACCGTTAATTGTTAAATCTCCGGCAAGACCTAGGGCTTGCAATAAACTAATATTATTTTCTGTGAAAGAATACAAGCCAGGACTTCTTACCTCACCCAAAATAGTAACTTTCGCGTTTAATAAACGTACCGTTACATTAGGGCTTATTAAATAGCCGCCATCAACCAGTAGTTTTTTAATATCATTTTCTAAATCTTGGGTTGTTTTATCTTTTACAGAAAGTTTTCCCAACACCGGGAAGTTAATGGTACTATTTTGAGATACCAGATACCCATCCAGCCTCAGGATGTCTGTATTGTTAGCTACAACGCTACCACCAGTGACATTATTATAAGGAAGAGCGGCCTCTGGCATGAGTGCGCCTACAGAAATTTTTAAAATATCATCTACCTGCAAAGTGTGGTTGTTATATGTTATTTCTTGACCATTTACACTATCAAGATCTTGCAGATACAGCATTTGTTTTTTGGAGACACAAGATTGGAGTAATCCAATAATAATAAATGCTGATGATATTTTTTTAAATAATTGTAGGGTAACCATTGTGTTAGTGTTTTAATATTATACAAAGATAACATGATAAAATGTTTCTAAGTAGAAAAATTTGAAATTTAGATAAAAGGTATATAACTATTGAAGTTTGTGTTACAACAAATCAAATAATGATATAGAGTATTAAGAAAATATTTTATTTTATTGTTATTTAGAAAATAACAAACTATTATTTTGAGAAAGACTACAGTCCGTAGTCTTTTCAAAAATAAATCACTATAACACCTTTATAATGTGATATTTAACTTTTATATTTTAAAAAATCAGCTCTTTTGAAATTACAGTAGAGCGCAGGGAATACATAATGGGCTGTACTCACTTTTACAACAGCATCCCAATCCACATCTGTTCTCTTAAGAACAAGCTCTATTTCATCTCTATTTTTTTCTTCCAGAGAAATAGTCAAACATTTGGCAATAAAATAAAGGGTTTCTTTATAATTCAATTGATTATTTTTTTGCTCAAAAGATATTACCTGGTAGGATCTGGGTCTTGATTAAAGAGATCTTCATTTTTCTCTTTTAATTTTTCAAGCGTGAATTTGTCTCGTACAGATTTTGTTTTTGGGGAGATATAATTAGAGAGGGTTACAAAAACTTTTACTCGTTCTGTTTTTGTAAGTTTTTCTTGATTTATAAGCAGATCATCTAGCACTTTTTCATAGAGCAACTCCATCTTTTCCTTGATGGAAGGCCCTTCTTTTTTAGCAGGTCCTCTTTTAGATTTCTTACCTGCTTTCTTTGCGGATTTTGGATCGAATGGCATGTGTATAAATATTAGATTCTAAAGAAAAAAAGTTTAGTTTTTTAACAACCAACTGCTAGACTGTATTTTATCACCCAATCCGTCAACAATAGTAATTCCCATCTGATCACAGATTGGTCTTTCAGGTATGGTATTATTATTCTGATCCCCTCCATTCGCGAAACTCAAATTATAATCAGCTCCAAAATCTAAAGCAATCTTTTCAATGGTTTTACACACGGTTCTATCCTCATCAATGGATAAAATACAATGATCTACCGACTTTATGTTTGAAACGATAAAAACACGCTCTGCCTCTTTCTGAAATTCTTTTGATCCTTTTAATTCTCTTTGATGGTCATTATTTACAATTACAAACAATTCATCTACCAATTCTTTCGCATTATTAAAATACTCAAATTGATATAGGATTTACAATTAAAATCTTGGGCCTTAATATACCTTCAATCTTTAGAGTATCCGCGACCAAACTCTTAAAAAATTTATTGAAAAATTCTTGCACTTAGGCCTCATCGATTACTAAAAAGAATACCCAAGGTCATTCAAAATCATAAGAATCAATTAGATTTAATTTCATTTTTTAATCTATTGTAAATCGTACTTTTTTAATTAAAAATTGTTTTATTTTAGATGTATTTTTCAATAACAGAGTTATAAACCCTCCAATATTGTTTGAACAAATTGCACGATAATCCTCTTTAGATTTTTTAATGATGTTTTTTATACTACGGTTTGAAGCACCACCAATTCTCATTTTAGTTACTACTTTAGGTAAATAACCAAATTTAAGATTGGAATCCTTAAATATCCTCAACATAAAATCATAATCAGCTGCAATTTTAAATGATTTATTAAAAACACCATGCTTCCGATAAACCTCTTTTTTTAAAATTAGTGTTGGGTGCGGTGGCATCCAACCTTTTCTTAAAAGGTTGGGTTTGAATTCACAACTCTTCCAAAACCTTATAATTTTGTTGGTGTTTTTTTTATCTACGTATTGTAAATCCCCGTAAACGCCATCTAAATTTTCATCTTGTATTTTTTCTATTAAATCTGAGATAATTTCAGGTGAAGATAATATATCATCGGAATGTAATAGTCCAATTATATCTCCAGTAGCATTTAAAATCCCTTTATTAATAGCATCATAAAGACCATTATCCCTTTCTGATATAATTATATTACTTTTTTTAGAATTTAATTTAATTATACTTAGAGTATTATCAGTCGATAGACCATCTATAAAGACATGTTCAATATCATAAAAGGATTGGGTATTTAAAGATTTAATGGTGTCAAGAATAGTTTTTGAACTATTATAACAAACTGTTATAATGGAAATTTTCATTTTTATTTATTAGATTTTAACCAATTTATAGTTTTTCTAACTGCATTTCTTCTTTCAAATGGTAAATTCGGAGCAATTTTTTTTGTGTTTTCTAGGTTTACAATATTGTCAGTTGTCATATTTTTTAATCGAAAAGAGGTCATAGGAAAGTTTATTTTTAATAATTTTAAAAAATCACCAAAAAATGCAACTAACTTTATTATATAAAACGGTATCTTTTTTATTGAGTAACCTAATTCATTGGCTATTTCATTTCCCCAAACTTCAATATTTATTGGCTTATAGTCACCTAAATAAAAAACTTTATTTAAGTCGTTATTTGTATCACTAAACAGAATTTTTTCAATTTGAAATATAGCATTTTTTACATACCCGTATGTTTTAGTACATCCCTTATTACCTATATGGTAATATTTCTTGGCTAGAACCATATCAAAAAAAGTTTTATATGGTATATCGAACCATGGCCCCCAAATTGATGTTGGTCTTAATATAGCCCAATCACATAATGGGGGTCTAGACCATACATTTTTTTCCGTTAAAACTTTACTTTCACCATAAATTGTTGTTGGAGAGTAATCAAATTGATCTTTTGGCTTATGCCCCGATTTACAAACCAACATTGAGGACGTTATTAATATTTTTTTTAATAAAATTAAATCTCTTGAAATGTTCATTAAATTTTCTACACCGATCGTATTTGCATTATAATCTTTTAATGATCGACCATCTAAATCTGTCCTTGCCGCTAAATGCACTATGTAATCTGGGCTAAAAGAGACTACAACCTGTTTAAACTCCTTCAAATCAGTTATATCAGTTTTTTTCCAATATTTAATATAAGCCTTATTTCTAGGTTTCTTAACATCTAGATTTAAAACATCAAAACCATCATGTTTGAATTTCTCTATTAAATTCGTTCCTATAAACCCTGAGCCTCCTGTAATTAGAATTTTTCCCATTATTTTATAATTCTTTTTTTAATTGCTCTTGCAGGGTTCCCTACACAAATATATCCCTCCGGTAAATCTTTAGTAACAACACTACCAGAACCAATAACACATCCCTTTTTAATAACTACTCCCATATTTATAAAAACATTGCTTGAAACCCAAACCTCATCTTCAAAAATAATTTTCGCCCTTACTGTAGGAAATAAAGTAAGGTTAATATCATGTGATGCCGTTGCTATAAATATGTTGTGTGCAAAAGCAACATTATTTCCAATAATAATTTTATCAACAGAATATAATTCAACATTATCTCCAATCCAACAATAATCTCCAATGTTAATATTCCATGGGTAAAGTAATTTTGCCGAAGAACTAATTTTAAGTCCCTTTCCTATTTTTGCACCAAATAATCTATATATAAATACTCGCCAAATATGTAAAAATTTAGGACTTGTTTTGATTAATAATAAATCAATGATTTTATAAAACTGAATGTAATATTTTGCCTTTTCTCTTTTTAAATTATATCTATAATTTTTTAAATCTTGATACTTCATATAATGATTATTTATTTTTAAAATAAACAAAATCAGGCTTATCATTTAAACCTGACAACCATAAATAAACCTTTTCCATTTTTTCCGATACAATATCCCAGGTAAAATCTTTTCGCACCAATTCATAGCCTATTACACCTTTTTTGATTAATTCTAAATTATCATATTCTAAAAGCTCCAATATTCCATTTGTTATACCTATTACAGTTGTATCTATCTCAATTGCAGCACCCTTTTGAAAACCAATTTCTAAATTACATTCTGGTGTCATAATTACAGGTAATTTATATGACCAGGCTTCTAAAACAGACATAGGAAGTCCTTCACTAAAAGAAGGAAGAATAAAAGCGTCGGCAGACAATAATAAATTTTCTTTTTCTTTGCCAAAAACTGGACCAACAAATTTAACTGATTTATAAATATTTTTTTCTATGGAGAGTTTTTTTAAATAACTTTCATATCCATTTTCATCTACACCAGCTATAACTAGCTCCCATTTTTTTATTTTTGAAACTTCTTCCCACGCTTTTAATAAATTTGTTAATCCCTTTTTAGGATGTATACGACCTAAAAATAATAATCTCTTGACCTCATTATTTTTTAATTTATTATTTTTTAATATTGGAAGATAAACACCATTAGGGATAATAGCAATAGGAACATCAGATACTATTTTTTTTATATCTTGTAACTCTTTTTCACAAAGTGCATGTATACAATCAGCTGTTCTTAAATTTTTTCTTTCAAAAAGCATTAATGATATAATCTTTTTAAATCTACTATTTTTTAAAGCCCATGAGTCTAACATCCCATGAGGTGAAATAATTTTTTTAATTTTATTTTTTTTGAAATTTTTAAACATAACTGAAGGGTATAACCATAAACCATGTAAATGAATTATATCGCCATTTTTAATTTCATTAAATAGACTGCCTTTAAATTCAGATGAATAAAAAATTTTGTTTATAAATTTAAATTTATAATTAAAAAACGACTTTTTTCCTTTTATAGATATACAATCATTTTCGCAAAAACCATCTTTATATCCCCATATATAAAAAGATGAATCCTTTTTTGTTAATTGAGATTTAGTATTATATAAAGCTTTAATTACTGTAAATACCCCTGCTCCAAACCTAGATAAAAAAGGGCTTATAATATGTATTCTTTTCATTTTTAATTTTAACAAATTATTTATAAGTTACAAAATGACATTTTAATATTTGGTTATATTGATGTATAATACTAAAGATAAAAAGTATTGGTTAGTTCTATATTATTTTCTACACTAATATACTTTTTTAGTCAGCTATGGTAAGTATGTAAATGCATAAATTATTCAATCTTTAAAATCCATTCTTGTGCATTTGACATTTTACTTTGGTAAATACTACACCAACCATACTGAGTTTTAATCTTATTATTATTTAAAACTAGCATTGGTTCACTATCCGCTAACAAGCTAATTTTTGGTGTACCTAAAACGGAATCTAACATAGGGAAATTAAATACTACTTTCTCTTTTTTACTATTATCAAATTTAATTATTATCGCATTTCGAATTTCTTTTATCTTAAAACTAGCTATCATTGGAATTGTTTTAATATAATTAGTAGATTTTATGTTTGGCCTCAATTTATTAATAAATCTGTTTTTACTCCAATTTCTATTATGTTCGACTTTAAGCAGCCCTATATAATTTCTTAAAACAATATCTCCATAGGTGTTTTTATTCCCAAACATTCCTAGCCAAGGCCCAAATGTTCCTTTATTAATCATTCCATATTTTTTAATCCAAAAAGCAGAAATGATTGGACCAGTTTCGGCAAGGTATTTTTTTCGCCCATTAAAAGTAGATATAAAATAATCTGATGTTTTATAAATAACAACTCCCGATTCTTTTAATTCACTATTTTTTGTTTTAATCATTTTTTTTTGAAAATCTACCAAAGATAAAACCATCCAAAATAAAAAGTGGGCAGTGTAAACAGAGCTATAATGATAGTCCCACCATAGGTGTTTTTCTTCTCCTTTACTATCATTAAGCATTATGTTATTGTTTTCTAACATAGTAGCAACTTTATTACTTAGAAAAGAAAGCGCTTTAGTGGTTTCTGCCACGTCTTGTGAAGAAGAAGACAACAAGTAGATCCACATTCCCCAAGCAAAAATTTGATTAGTACCTCTCCCTTGGTAATTAATATCTCCATCGGGGGCAACAGAATTTAATAGGAATCCAATTTCTTTAGAAAGTTCTACATTAAGGCCTCTACAGCGCATAAATTGCAGCACAGCAACTGTAGCTAAATCGTATTGTAAATTAAAACTTGTTCCTTTAGGCAGAATATCTTCAATACCTCCATCTTCATTCGTAGCTTGGTTAATTTTTAACCTACAGTCTTCACTTATTTTTTTATATTTCTCATCACTCGACCATTCATATCTTTTTATATTTACATACCAGCGCATTGGCAACCAATTAACAGTGTTATGATTGCTATCAGAAGTTGTACATACTTTATCCTTAATTTGATTGCATAATTCTGTATCAATACCTTTTAATGAATCATAAGCCACACATAGCGCAAAATTATTAAAATCTGCATGAAAACCAGGAAGTAATTTACTCGTATCCCACCTTTTAATAATACTTGTTAATAAGGCTTTCCCTTTTTCTAATAAAGTTATATCATCTCTTAATTCACCCAAAATAATGAAGGCAGCAGCTGTATGGGTAGCTCCATAATGCGCAGAAATTTCTTGGTTATCAATTGGGTCTATAAAACGTAGTTCCCCTTGTTCATCAACCTTAACCCAACTTTCACAAGCTTTTAACGTTAAATTTATTAATTCATCAAATTTGTGCATCATCTAAAAATTATTATTTGGTTGGTTGATTTTTAATTGATCTATTACGGTAAGGGTATCTAACGATTCTTTTAAAGGCAAAAGTACGCTCTCTTTTTTCTCACTCTTTAAACAACGTGTAACTTCTTCTACCTCGTGCTCAAAACCTTGATATTTATACTTGTATACAAACTCTTTAATTTGATTACCATAAGAATCAAATAAAGTAATTTTATTAGTTCTATTAAATTGAGAACTCCATTCTATAGATCCCTTTTCTCCAATAATTGCTGCTTTACTTTGGGAAGAAAAGTTAGAAGAAATATTAATAAAAGCCCTCTTTTTTTCTTTTTGAGCTGATATTTGCCAATCAGAGTCTATTCCAAGGGATGATACTCGTTTAGAAAACTGCATGCTCTCTGGCACACCTTTTAGAAAAGTGGTCATAAATGATATGGCATATACTCCATAATCAGTTAAAACTCCTCCTCCTTCATTCACATCGAAAATACTCAATTCTGGTTTTATAAGTTCTTTTTTATAAAAATCGGCTTTTACTAATTCAATCTTCCCAATCTGACCTTCATTAATCCATTTATGTGCTTGTCTAAATGTAGGTAGACACTTCATCCACATACCTTCCATAAGAAAACAGTTATTCTCTTTAGCAAGTTCTACTAATTCTTTAAACTGTGATGAACTATAAGTAATTGGTTTTTCACATAAAACATTTTTACCAGCAAGCAAGCATTGTTTAACAATGGCATAATGTTGCATAACAGGTGTAGCTATATATATGATATCTAAATTATTATTAGGGTCTTTCAGCATTTCATCATAACTACCATATGCTTTGCATTTTCCATGACGAGCAGCAAAAGATGTTGCTTTTTCGATTGACCTGGATGCTACCCCATGTACTATGGCATTTTTATGACCATCAATAGTGGTTGAAATCACCTCTGCCATATTTCCCAGACCAATTATACCCCATTTTATAGCACCTGGGTTTTTCTTAACAAAAAGAAGGCCTTTAGCTACTAACCTTTTTTTTATATAAAATGTAATTCTTTCTAACATAATTTTATGTTTGATTATGTATTTTTTCCTTAGAAACCTCGCAAGTATCAGTAAGTCCCTTTAAAGTATTAAAATAAGCAGTGACCATATATTTTACCATTCTACCATTCTCACAAGACAAACTACCTGCAATATGTGGCGTTATAAATACATTTTTCATCCGTAGAAGTTTAGACCAAGGTCTAATAGGTTCTTTACTTGTAACATCTAAAAGAGCACATGTATTTGGTTTTTTACGCAAAGCTCTTGCAAGATCATTTTCAACTATTTGCGCACCTCTACCTGTATTAATAAACGTTGCATTTTCATTCAAAAGAGAAAGTAATTCCCAACTAATGATCCCTTTGGTTTCTGCTATATTGGGTAAATGATTCGTTATAACATCGCAATGCTTAAAAACATCGATTAATTCAGCTCGTTTTACCCCTAATTCTAGTATTCTTGTGTCAGAAAGAAAAGGATCATACACATAAATTTCTAGCTGATATGGTTTCAAAAATTCTACAACTTTTGCACCAATAGCACCACAACCAATAATACCTATTTTAGCATTATAATTCCCTTTCTTATTGAAAGAATAGGTACGCGCTTTGTTAAAACTAAACCTCCAAAATGGTTTTTTATATTCTTTTTGTGCTTGAAAATAGCCCTTGTTAGCTAATAATATTTGGGCTGAGACAAATTCAGCTACTGGAATAGCGTTGGCTTTAGCCGCTGAGAAAACTCTAACACCTTGATTAAAAAATGGGTTGGCAAAATATTTAACAGCACCTGCCGCATAAAAAACAGCTTTTAATGTTGGAAGATATTCTTTCAATTCATTCTCCGAAAAAATTGGCATATACCATGATGAGAAAATGAAAGAAGTATTTTTAAATTGACTCGGGTAAGATAAAATATCTTTTTTTGTATAGTTTTTTACTGATGAAAAATCTTTATTCAATAACTTTAAAGAATTCTTTAATTTATCACCATCTTCTATCGCAGCAGTTAGTATAATTATTTTCATCTTACCTCTTTTAGCATATCATAAACTTCAATTGCATAAGCAGAGCTATAAACAAAAGCCGTTTTAGTGTAAAAGTTATGCACCACTGCTCCCTCCATACAGAATGAGAAAATACCGCCTTTACACTCTCCTTTATTTGCTGTGTGTTTAACGCACCAATCTAATGCTTTCTGAGCACTTATAACAACTTGGTCATTTTGTTCAATTAAATTCCATTCCATTAAACTTTTAGCAATTACAGCAACACCTTTACAATCTTCACCTAATAATGGTTTTGCAAAATTATAAGCCCATCCTCCATTTTGCAATTGTTTTTCTAGAAAATTACTTATTGTAGCGTCTATAACTTGCTTTAGTTTTTCCTTTCTAAATACTCTATAAGCAGGGATTAGACCTTCTAGTGCCCATGCCTGACCTCTTGCAAACATTCCTCCGCCCGGTTGATCTTGAATATTTATACTTGTAGAAAAACTTTTTTTAGACGGATTAAAAAACAAATTGATATACTGGTTCACAAACTTTTCTAAAAATATCTTATATTTATTATCCTGAGTAATATCATACAAATTAGCAAATAACCCTGCTGTAAATCCGGTATCAACTATAATATAATCCTTACCCCATTCCTTGCTTTTCATATCGTATCCAGACCAAACCAAACCATCAGGTCTTGCTGTTTCAATAATCCAATCTGCACATTTTTTTGCAGCCTCTAGATATACTGCTTTATTGGTTACTTTATATAATTCAACAAATGCATTATTTGCAATATAGGCAGAATCGTTTGGGGCTAATGTAGGAATAGCACCTTCTGCTTTATAATCATTACGAACAATCCAACCTCCACATTCTAGCTGTTTCTTTAAAAGTAAATCTGCAATTTGCAAAGCTTTTGTAGTTTCTCCTTTATTACAATACATCCTAACAAGGGCTGCATTGGTCCAAACCCAACTAGGTAAACACCATTCGTTGATCTCATCAGCAATATAGCCCGTATAATGAAGTCCTCCATTTTTATATCCCGTAGGAATAATCGATGCATTTAAAAAAGACTCCCAAGTTATTTTAGCATCATTCATGTTAACACCAAGAGATAAGTTACTATTCTTATTTCTCACATAAGAATCTTTCAGATTACTGTTAGTACCAATAGCAACTATATTCTCAACCGGAAAAAGATTCTTTTTATTAATATTAGTAGGTATATCAATTTCTATGTCATTTATATAAGAACCGTTAATTTCTATTTCTTCGTTATTTGAGAAATTACTAGTATTTAAACTGACCATCCGATAATGTGGCCTTCTTTTTTTTTGGAGAATTTTTTTTGCCAATCTATGAATATTGCAGTAAATTTTATAAACCATTATTTTATATAATTAAGTATTGTAAATATCATTTTTCTGTATCTATTTTTTAAAGTTAGCATCCCAGAATCTTTGGCTTTTAAATAGTATTTACTTGAAATTGTAAATTCTTTCGCTCTTAACGCATGCTCTGCAATAGAGATATAATGACTATGATAAATATATGTTTGCTCCTTAAATTCTAGCTCTTTAATAATAGAATTAAATTTATCTAAAAACAGTTCTTTTATATCAATCATTTTATAAACATCTGGAAGGTTAAAGTTTTCATTATTTTTAATAACTAAAACTTCAGGTATCACTTCTAAATTATATTTTTTAAATAACCTTACTAAAAACTCGTAATCCTGGTGTCTTAAAAACTGATCATCAAAACCATTAAGTTCGTCAACAACGGACTTACGAACAAAAATATTTGAACCTGTAGATAACATGAATGTGCAAGCTAGCGTAGCAACCAAAAAATTACCACTTTCAACATTCTTATGAACATGGTATTTTTTCTCATTTCTTCTAAATTGACAACCTGTATAAACCCCTGCAATCTGATTAGAACATTGTTCTAATTTATTAAAACACTTTTCAAGACGATCAACATAATATTCATCATCACTATCAAGTAAGGAAATATATTTACCTCTAGCTACAGCGAAACCAGTATTTCTAGCTGCAGCACCATTTTTATTGCACGTATGCTTTAAATAGATGATTTTTCTATCAGAATTAATAAAATTATCAACAATTTTTTCTGTTAAAACTCTAGCATCTGTATTTGAGTTGTTATCGTCTACAACAATTAGTTCTACACCTTCTAATGATTGATTAAAAACACTTTCAATACATTTTTCTAAAAAAACAGGATTTCCATATGTGGTAATAATAACAGATACTTTAATCATACAAAAATTAATTTATTAAATTAAATATATAAATAAAACGGATTTAAGTCTTTAATTCTAAATCTTTATTTTAATTCTAGATAAAAAACCAATAAAACCATACAATAGATATACTATAAAGGGATATCCTACACTAGTAAAATGATTACTAAAAAAAAGCATTAAAGTTGGAATTGCTAAAATCATATATTGTCCATCTTTAATTGGGTCAGATGCTACTAGAGATTTCTTATAAGAATAAAAAACTAAAAGCCCAATTAAAAAAGGGACAATTATTACACCAAGAATACCAAAGTCCATATAAAAATCAGTTAGAAAGGCATGTGTATTAAAGGGGTGTCTATAAATAACCTTTGAAGAAACTTTACTAATTAAGCCGTCTAATTGCATAGCAGAATAAAATGGAAAAAACGTATAAGCTCCGTAATTAAATTCTGTTACACTCAATACTGTTTGCGTAAAATTTGACCAAGCAGTTGTTAAGTATAAGTAAGGCAAAGATATAAGAATTGATAACGACTCGAAAATTGAAGTAGTAGATAACTGAAAATTAAAATTATCAGATTCTTGCTGAAAACGGAGACTATGAAACCAATCAAAAATAAGTGGGATTGCAATAAAAACAGAACTAAATATTAAATATTTTCTAATGGGTAAAGATTTTTTTTGACTATATTTTAAATGGGAAAACAAAAGAAAAATCACAAAAATTAGTATATCAAACTTTGATACTCTAACTAAACTAATAGCAGCGTTTAAAACAATTGTTAGAAGGATGAGTTTTTTATTTTTCATTGAAAAAGCAATTGTAATTGCTAAAGGCAAGAAAAAAATAAAGTAGCTTAAACCTCCTGGCAAATAATCAACACGAGCTTCGCCTAATTCATTTTGATTTAAAATAGGAATACCTACTTCCATGAACCCTATAATATGAGGAATAAAACCTAATGATAAAACAACCCAAAAAAGCTTTTTATTTGAAATTGTAGTATTTACTTTTTTTACCATTTTACTTTTATCTACAACAAACATCCCCAATAAAAAAGAGGACATTCCAGAAAAAATTAGTAAGTAAATTTCTAATGGTATATCAATTAAAAAATAACTTAATTTTGGATTATATAAGATTAAGGAGACAAGTGATATTGTAAATATAAAATAGGGGTTTAATGGAGATTTTTTTTTAACTCCTAAGTTAACACAACAAATAAAGAGAATATAGAATATATAAATAATTGCTGGTTGCGAGAAAACAATCATTAAATACAATAAAAGAATAAAAAAAAAGTTTATTTTAATATATTTAGACATTTTTAAATTTTAATTTTCTCTTAAAAGTACTGCTCAAAAATTTTAGATTAAAAAGTTTAAATAAATACGTTAGAATTAACAATTTTATTTTGGTGAAAAATTGTAAAAAATAATTTAAGTTGTTGCTTTTAGATTTTAAATAAACTTTGCTAATATTACTTATTAAATGTTCTAAATTCAATTTTTGAATGATTTCAAAATATTCATTCAAAATAACTTTATTTCCTGCAATAATACAACAATCAAAAAATAAATTCAAATCTCTTATAAAAGCTTGTTGATACTTACTTTCATCTAAATTATATTTTTCAAGAAAGTGCAATCGAATATCTACATATGTTTTTTTTAAATTAAGTTTCTTTTTGATATCATTACCCACATTACTTGCAGAACCTTGAGGAACCGTTCTATATACTGATGTTGATTCATTAATATACCCGACTTTTGATTGCAAAGTGATAAAAAAAAACATTGGAAAATCACCAATTAACCATTTGTTCGCAGGTTTAACTGATTCCCATTTTTTTATTAAATCAAATCTATAACAAACCGTTAGCATCTTAACGGTTGCCATTGCCTTGCCAAATAGATTCCAGTAGTCAAGTGTACAATTATCTTTTATGTCTATATTATACACTGAGTGAGTGTTCTTAAGGAAAAAGTCAATATTTTGATAATAAGTATCAAAATTAGTATGAACCATACCATACCCTTCATTGTTTTCCAAAAAATCTACTTGTTTTTGAAGTTTTAAAGGGTCAATCCAATAATCATCGCCTTCACAAGGCGATTCATATTTTCCTATCCTCCAACTCATAAACTTAATTCTACGTTCATGTTTGTCCGGCTGTGAGTAGCTGTTTTCATTTTGATAATAGCATTTGATTAATTTTGGGTACTTCAATTCATATTCATGGATAATTTCAGCAGTTTTATCTGTAGAGGCGTCATCATGTATAAGCACTTGTATAGGAAAAGTAGTTTTCTGCATTAATATCCCCTCTATACATTCTTTTATATAATTCTCATGATTAAACGACATTGAACGTGTATGAACTAAAGGTAAGGTTCCCTCAGGCCATTCTTGTTCTGTAATAAGGATGGGTTCAGGTAAAGGTTTGAAATTGTATTGTTTTTCTAAGCTCATTTATAGAATGTTAAACAGTTGCGATAGGTGTAACCGGTGAACCAACTGCGCCTGTTAACCTTAAAGGTGGAGCAGTAAGAAAAAAACGATTACGTTTGTTAATTTTTAACCAGTTTGCCAAATCAGCTAGATACCACAATTCTCCTAAATGCACTCCTAATCGAAACAAACACAAATCATGAATTGGCAGATTTGAATTACAGCAGTTATTTACTGGTTTACCAACTGCTTCTACAGCTAGATTATCGGATGCAATAGCAGCTAGTTCAGAATCTATAATCCATTGTTGCAGCTCTTTATCACTTCCATCTAATACAGCACATGCTTGTTTTATTGAGGGGTCTGGATTCCCTTTTCCTTGCATAATAAGTTGGTCTAACCCTGTCCATAAACATAAGATATCACCTTTTTCAACTTCTACATTTTGCTCTTTCATGAGTTGCATTAATAACTCAAATCCTACTTCTTTTCTTGGAAAATCTCTACAATGAGTATGCAAATCTACTAGAACACCTCGTCCTTGTACTCCATGTTCTGCCATATTTTCAATACCCAACGCATTTGCAAAAGTTGTTTCGTTTTCGCGAAGAACTACATCTTTTTCTGCAGTAAATCCATTATAATATACAGGTTTTAAAATGCCATCATCATTTATGTCAAACTCCTTTCCTCTATGAGCCAAACTATCCCATTGTGTCGAGTACTGTGTGCTAAGAATTACAACATCATCTGAGCCAATATCTTTGTTTTCAATATTTAATTGACTCCATTTGTAATTAAAATAAGGTACATTATTTCTTATAACTGGCTTTAAAATTGGTGGTTGTCGTACAGCATTTAAAACGGTTCCTCCAGGATAATCTAAAGGTAAGCTTAAACAGAAGGTTTTACCTATTTTAACTTCTTGTACTCCTTGAAGTACTTTCTCTTCGTTTATAAAATTGAGTCTTCCTAACTGATCATTATCTCCAAAATCTCCCCAATTAGAATTACTTGGACGCTTATTCCATCTTTTTGACATATTTATTATATTTTTTTCAAAACTTGCTCAATCATTTCCTCTACACATCCAGTATAGTTTATAGGATTAATTAAACTGTTAATTTCATTTTCAGTAAGTACCTCTGTAATTTCAGCATCTGCTAAAAGAGCTTTCTTTAAAGTCTGTTTATTTTCGAAAGCAATAGAAGCTGCATTGTAAACCAAATGGTGTGCTTTAGACTTCCCTACTTTAGGAGCCAATCCCATCATAACTGATTCAGACATCAATAGGCCTCCACCCAAATCTAAGTTTTTACGCATTTGTTCTTCACCAACCCATAAATTTTCAAGAATAAATCGGGTATGCTTTAAAGAGCCTGACATATAAATAAATGCTTCAGGAAGTACCATCCACTCAATATTCATTTGTCCTACCCCTCTTTCGTGTTCTTGAATCATAGCCGAAAGCTGAGAACTTGCTAATTCTCTCATTTTTGGTGCAATTGCAATAATTGGTTCACAAGATATAGGATTTCTTTTTTGAGGTAAGGTTGTACTAGCACCACGCCCTATTTCAAAAGGTTCACTAAGTTCTCCAATCTCAGAACGCATAAGAATTGCTACTTCATTCGCTATTTTAGCGAAAGTTGCAGACATTAAGGCAAAAGTATTTACCAATTCCGACCAAGAATCTCTTGCCGTATGCCAACTAATTGCAGGTACTTGCAAATCAAGTTCTTTCATCATAAGTTTTTGAACTTCAACCCCTCGATCACCAAGTGTTGCAAATGTACCTACAGCACCAGAACATTGTCCAACAAAAAGTCTTTTTTTAAGTTCTTGAATTCTTTCTCTATGTCGCAACATTTCATCGAGCCAAACTCCCGACTTATATCCAAAAGTAATAGGTGCAGCTAATTGCTGAAAAGTTCTACCAGCCATTACTGTTTTAGCATGTTTTTTAGTCATACTAGCTGTAGCAGTAATGATAGCTTGTAATTCAGTCTCAATGACCTTTAATCCTTGTTTCATCTGTAATACCATTCCTGTATCCAGAATATCTTGGGTGGTTGCTCCATAATGAACCCATCTTGCAGTCTCAGGATCACAAGCCTTATTCAATTGTTTTACAAATGGTAAAATTGGAAAACCAACTTTATCAAAATGTTCTTTCATTGCGACTTTGTCCAAATTACTAATCTTCGCAGCTTTTTGCAGCACAAGATCAACTCCCTTAGGGATAATCCCTAACTGCACTTGTGCTTTTGCAAGGGCAATTTCTGTATCAATCCAACCTTGTAAACGAGCATCATCTGAAAAGATTTCTCTCATCTCAGGTGTTCCAAACATATCTCGATAATAATTTGAATCTATAATTGAAGAAGCCATAAAATTTTGTAATTAAATATTAGTTAGTTTTTAAATTTTAATAAATACTTTTAATCATAATAGGTTGGTCATTAACATCATAAACCTCTATCTCTTGTACTGCTTTTTGAATCTTTTCGATAGTTTCTTCCTTCGTAGAACCTTTAACTGTAAATACTCCAACACGATTGTTGCTGGTAAGGTCTTTACCTATCTGAGTCCCATAAGATTTAAAAGTATCAATATACTCAATGGTTCCTTCATTTAACAAACTCTCAAAGCCTGAGATAGCTTTAAATTTTGACTCTTGTGCGTAAATAAAGTTTTCAACGTAATACAATGTTGGATCTTTAAAAGTGACTTCTACACTTTTATTTAAGTAAGAATCTATTGCAGCTTCTACAATATCAAAACCTGTGCTTAGTTTAATAATTCTAAAGCTTTCACCACCACCAATTCTTGGAGCAAATTCAATAACATTTATATCATTATTATTAGCAATAGCTTGAATCATTAAAGGGGTATTATCTAAATTAAAGGCTTTAGCTATATCTGTTGCTATTTCAGTTATTCTATCTAATATTGTACTCCTTAAATTATCTGGCCAAAAACAACCATATATTTGTTGGGTGTTATCTTTTAAGTCTATTTTTCTTCTTTCTTTCACCATTAAGACTTCCGCTTTACCATTCTTAATGTAACAATCTATGCCTATTTCTTTCCCTTCAATAAATTCTTCAATAATCGCATTTCCATCACGACTTAATCCTATAGCTTCACTTAAATATTTATTAATTAAATCTCTAGACTGTATTTTTTTTACTCCTTTTGAACTGTTACTATCAACTGGTTTAACTATCAGTGGAAATTTAAATTTATTTATATTTAAATCTAATAAATCACTAACCTTTTGATATCTAGATGTTGGTATTTTATTACTCATCATCATTGCTTTCATCAGACTTTTATCTGTAACATTTAAGGCTGTTTTATAATTATATGGTATCGATAACCCTAATTTTTCGCCAACATAGCAAGCAGTAACATTGGCTTGATCGATACATGTGCTTATTACTAAGTCTACCTCTCTTTCCTTAGCTATTTTTAAAACGGCTTCTTTATCTAAAGTACTTTCTTGTATATGTTCATCTGCTATAGGCTTCGCTGGTGGATTTTCATAATAATCTAACAATATTACATAAAACCCTCTTTTTTGTAACTTTTTAATTAAGGTGATGTGCGGAAACGTTCCTCCCAATACAATTGCTTTAGCTCTATTATCCATCTAAACCTGTTTTATTTTTAAAACCTATAAACTTTAAATTTCCTGGTATAATATCTAAAGGGGGTAATTTACTTCTCATACCCTTCTTTATATGCACTTCGATAAATGAAGGCTTCTTTTTACTTAGGACTAAATTTATAGAATCTGTAAAATCAGATGCTGATTGCACCGGTTTTTGTATTGTTGAATACCCCGTATTTTCTGCAATCTGGGTTAAATTAATTTGAAAACCTACAGATGCCTGTCCTCCAACAGATTCGTGAATTCCATTATTCATAACAACATGCAATAAGTTTGGTGTTTGCAGATTTCCTTGAATAGCAAAAGACCCCATATGCATTATAGCTGCAGAGTCACCATCTAAACAAACAACAAGTCTCTCTTTTTGAGATAAAGCTATTCCTGCAGCAATAGAAGAACTATGCCCCATTGCACCTATATTTAAAAAATCATTTTCGTGAGATTCGCCTCGATGCTTTCTTAAAAAATAAAGCTCTCTAGTAGCTCTTCCTGTTGAAGCAACATAAATTGTATCTTTTGGCAAGTGATCAATTAACTTTTCAATTACATCTTCCCTGAACATTTCAAAGGTACTTTCCTCTTTACTTAAATCAATTTTTTGACCATTTTCAAAAACATTTTTTTTGGCAATTAAGGCTACAGGTGCATTTAAAGATTTTGCCTCATTTACGGCCCAATCAGCAGCCGCTAAAACATCTTCTTCATTGTCTTCTAAAATTTTGTAAGGTATGTCTAATGCATCTAACAATACAGGTGTTAACTCTCCTTGCTTTTTGTGTTGTAAATGATCTTTTTCATTTGGGTCTCCTCGCCAACCTATTAATAAAACCATAGGTATGCCATATACTTCTTTATTAGAAAGCGATAATAAAGGGTTTAAAGTATTTCCCATACCAGAATTTTGCATATACACTAAAGGAACAGATCCTGTAAATAAATGGTAACCAGAGGCTAATGCTGCAGCATTACCCTCGTTTGCTGCGATAATATGTTTATCTTTAGGCCAATTTTCTTCGATAGAAAGACAAAATTCATTTAATAAAGTATCTGGCACTCCAGAAATAAACTCTACACCTGCATTTTTTAAGCAGTTTTGAAAAGCAATTTGATTAATCATAATAAGTTAAGTAAGGTTTGAAGTTTTGCTTCGATATTATATACGTTATTTTTAATTTTTTCACTGTAAGCCAAATCCTTTTCGGCAAACTTCATCAGATCAAAAAATTTAATCTGAATCTCTGAATCATTTAATTGATTTTCAGGTTCACCTTTTGGAAACTCAATTTTTTTTGAGTATGATTTACCATTATAAGTTTCTACCTCCATAAGTGCTATTCGTTTGTTTGGCACTAATTCTGTAAATTCTTGTTTAGCATAAATTTTTACTTTATTAGCTAGTTCAAGAATCTTATTATTACTTAAATTTTCTTCAGAATAGTCGTTTATACCAGCATTACCCTCACAAAAACTTAAAGCTATACTAAACGGTATACTCATTTTGGCCGATGAAACACCATGAATTTCGTTATGATCATGTTTACCTATAATAGTTCCATAAGTATAGACATTTATTTTTTTAATTTCATCAGGTTTAAGTCCTTTACTTTTTAATTCAAGCGAAGCTTCAATAGAAGGATGAGCATGTCTACAAGCAGCATAAGGTTTAAAATAAACCAATTCTATGGACAATTTATCATAAGAGTTATTCTTAATTAATTTAGATGAATCAAACGATGTTGACATCATTGATAAAAAACCCGTTTTACCTCCTAAAGCATCAGACGGTCCTTCGAATCCTGCTTCTGCCATAATTGAGGATAAATAACCAACAACTGCTGGTCTTCCTGCATTAAATGGTTTTAATTGAGATGAATTTTCAATAACTTTTAAACTACCAGCAGAAGAAATCATCGCAGATGACATGGCATCCTTTAGTTTCTTTTTACTAAAACCTAACATAGTTGAAATTCCAGCAGATACTCCAACACTTCCACAAGTTGCTGTTGGGTGATAGCCTAATCCATAATGTGATGGTTGTATTGCATAGGCTAATCTTATTGAAGTTTCATAAGCTACTATAATACCATTTATAAAATCTTTAGGTTTAATATTTCTTGATTGGGCAACAGGAAGCATTGCAGAAAATATTGGAGCACCTGGATGTATCATTCCAAACCTTGTTCCATCGTCTAGTTCAGCTACGTGAGAAAAAAGTCCATTTAATAAAATAGAGGTACTTAAATCTGACTTTTTATCCAAACCAATAACAGAACATCCCTCTAAATTAGATTTATTCTTCGAAAGTAATTCTAAACCTTTGCTTTCTAAAATTTTTGCGCCTGCAAAAGTTACTCCTAAATAATCTAGTAAACATCTTATAACCTGATTTACAACATCTTTATCATGAGTTGAATTTCCGATTATAAATATTTCATCAACAAATTTATCTGTCAAGTTTACTTCCATCTATCTTAAAGATTAAAAAATTATATTTTTAAGTTATATATTTAAAATAATCAGGACAATCAGCTTTTGCTTCATCCCATGCTATTTCAAAAGAGTTAACAATAGATTCAGGTAAAAACCCGTTCTCTAAAGCTTTTATATTCATTTCTACTTGCTTCACTTTTGATGCTCCAATAATAATACCATCTCCCAAAGACTCATTTAGTTGAGAATGAAACGCCAACCAACGATAAGCAGCCTCAGCAATTGGGATATTGAACTTATCGCATTCTACTGTTAATGTTTTAAGAGCATTAAAAAAAGTTTTTTTCCAATATCTATCTTGATAATTTGGTCTTAAAGTAAATCTGCCTTCAACTGGTGTATCGTCAAAGTTATTATATTTTCCCGATAATAAACCACCAGCTAACGGATTAAAAGCATAAAAACGCATTCCTAAATTTCTAATTGCTGGAAACAATTCATTTTCTACTTTTCTACTAAGTCCATTGTATAAACCTTGATACACTGTAGGAACTGGCCACCCCCTATCCTTGCAAATGTGATAGATTTCTACAACTTTCCATGCTGGAAAATTACTTAAGCCCAATTCTTTTACTTTACCTTGCTGATAAAGTTCATAAAAAGCCTGCAAAGGTTCTTCTATTGGTGTTTTTGGGTCTGGAAAATGAAAATAAAGAATATCTATTGAATCTTTTTTAAATCGTATTAAAGATTCGTTCAGTTGATTGATAACTGAACTTTTATCTAATTTGCCTGTAATTCTAGGGTTTGCTTTGGTAGCCAAGTTAAATGATGCATTATCACTTGGTAAAATATCTCCTAAAATCTTTTCAGTATCCCCATTATTATAGACATAAGCTGAGTCTAATTCTCTATATCCAGCATCTAAAAATAAATTTAATATTAACTTACTATCATGAGGATTTACTTGCGGCCCAAACGTCATTGTTCCTAATACTAATTTCATTTTATTATTTTATTAGAATTTGCTATCATTTGCAAAAAAGAAGTTTCATCTTCTATTACTCCGTATGCACTTGCCCTTTTTAAAACTTTTTCTGCCCAGCTTTTATGTGGATTAATTTCATTCATTTTATTAAACTTTGCACTTTTAATAACACCTCCAGTTGTAGTAATAATTTGCATTGCATCTTCATATTCTTCTCTAGTTATGGCTTGTAACGCATTAACAAAATGGGCATGAGAAGGATGTATGATTGTCTTACCTACAAATCCGTTGGCTTTATCTAAAATAACCTCTTTTAAGAGACCATCTATAGCATCATTTAGAATAGGTTCTCCTCGTTTTATCGATTGATGAACATCACTATTTAATAAATAGTTTAAATCATCATCATTGTGAGCTAAAAAATACTCCCATACTGGCCCAGAAATCGTATATTCATCATCTTTTCTTCCAAAAATATTTAGTATAGCTGCTAGACAATCTCTAACTGTTAGTATGTCATATACTGAGTAATTGATCCCACGCCTTACACTAAACAAAGCAGAAAAATCAGTACCCCCAACTCTTAAATTCAAGATTATATCTTTAAATGGTGCAAGAATTTCTTTTAAACTTACTAACTCTTGATATCTAGTTTCCATATATGCAATTCTATCTCCTTCAAAAATAGGCATTGCATAAAGTTTAACCTCAAATTTAGTGTTTAAGCTTACTAAAAAACTAAGATATTCACTTGCATTATAACTATGAAATTTTGGAAAGACAAAACCCGATAATATATTAGATAACTTGGAATTTAATTTACTTGAAAATGCTCTAAATTGAACAATATTCCTGACTCTTAAAAAAATTAATGGTATATCTTTATGCTGCAGAGTACCTTTATCTATTAATTCAGATAGTTTTTCTAAATGCTGAATTACATTTTCTTCTGCCTTGCCTAATTCTTCAACTTTAATCGAATCTTCGAAACACATTACCATAGAGGTAATATGTGTCATTTGTTTGTTAATAATTTTAGGTATAATATTCTTTGTTGCCGGCATATAAAGCGTAGCTCCAAGACTATATTGAAGAAAATCTTTATCTGTAAACTTATCAAATTCAACAGGCTCTTTGACAAAATTAAAACCTTTATTATAATTATTGTGCTTCATAGCATAAGGTTATTTTTAAAATATATCTATCAAATTGACCCTTTAATAGACATTATTGCCTCTGGGTAGTATTGATCAATAACTCGTTTTACTAAACTTACTTGTTTTGCTCTTTGTTTCGCATCTGCTGTTGTAGTGTCCCAAGCATGTGTTTTAGCAACTGAACCTCCTGTTTTTAAATATAATGGCGCTGTTAAACGAATCATTTCTGGAACTTCATAATGCCTAATAAAACCTCCAGAAGATGCAGGGTTTTCTGTATGTAAATCTATGGGAACACTTATCGACTGCCTTATAGAAGATAACATAGGTAGCTGTAAATCACGAACCGGATTTATGGAATCTGCACCAATAGATTCTAATAGTTTTGCTGAGGCTGGATTACCATGACCTGCATGAGCAGAAACTTTAAACTTACAATCTTCTTGTATTTCTCCTGCTTTTCTCATTTCATTTAAAACCCATAAAAGCCCCTCATCATATAGTAAAAAAGATCTACATCCCATACCTGCTGCTCTTTTAACATCTTCTATTGCTCTAACAATTTGCTCTTGCCCCCTTAGTCTTAATCCCATTCTTTGACCTTCTAAAGTGTTAACAGAAGCACTTGTGTCATACGTTGCTCTAGGACCAATTGATAGCACTAAATCTAGTTTAAATTCTTTTGATAAATTTACCATCTCCTGAATCTCATTATCAGTTAAAAGAAAAATACCTTTTGTTTGGGTTACTCGATGTATCACTAATTCTCTCCTATCAATTTCATCCAATAAAGATTTCATAGCTGTGGGACCTTGAATACCTGGTACTTCAAATCTGTATTGAGCTCCATCGCTAAATGTTTTATTAGATTTTGGCAGGTTATAATTATCTCCCCCCGGTAAACCAATTTTTTCTAAAAAATTTCTTGTCGCCTTCATATTTTAAAATTTATTATTTATTATTTATTATTTATTAGTCTAACAATATCTTTTTGTTCAGACTTTTGTAAGCCAACATATAGGGGCAAACATAAAACTCGGCTTGCTAATTTTTTTGCAATATCACAATTATTCGAGTTAACATAGGGTAACTCTTCCAGACTTGGGTAAAAATAACGTCTTGGATATATTTTATTTGACTCTAAATTAAATTTTACTTTTAATAAGCTGGCCTCATCATTAAAAATTACTGGATAATATGCGTAATTCCAATCCGTAGATGCTCTTAATTTCAATTTCCTTAAATTACTAAAATCTAAGTGTTGGTCATAGTAATCACAAATACTTTTGCGTTCAGCGATAATCTGTTCCATATATGGTAAAACAGACAAACCCATTGCCGCTTGTAATTCACTCATTTTTGCATTAATACCTAAGCCATGATAATGCTCTGGGCCATTGTGTCCAAAACTATGACGATACCACATAGTTTGCCTTGTAATTAAATCTTGACAAAATAGAGCTCCTCCTTCTCCGGTATGGAATAATTTAGTCGCATGAAAACTACATGTACTTACATCTCCAAAATTAAAAATTGATTGTCCTTTATACTTGACACCAAAACAATGAGCTGCATCGTAAATTACTTTTAAATCGTATTTTTTAGCAATACTATTAATTAATTCAATATGACAAGGGTTCCCATAAACATGAGTAGCTAATATAGCTGTTGTTCTTTTTGTTATTGCAGCTTCAATCTTAGTTTCGTCAATTGTTAAATATTCAGGATGAATATCAACAAAAACAGGAGTACATATCTCCCAAACAATGCTTGCTGTAGTGGCTACATAAGAAAACGGCGTAGTAATTACTTCGCCTTCTTTAGCATATTCTTTAAGTGCAATTTGTATAGGTAAAGTACCATTGGTCATTGGTATAACATGGTTTACTCCAAGGTATTTTAAGAGTTTTTTTGATAACTCTTTATATAACTCTCCATTATTTGTCAACCATTGGTTTTCCCAAATTCGTTTTAATTGTTTTTGATAATCTTCTATTGGTGGAAAAAATGTTTTTGTTACTGGTATCATAAATTTCTATTTAATAAAAGCAAAATAGCCTGATGTAAAGGACTTTTTTTATTTAAATAACCCAAACTTAGGTAAAAAATTAAACCTATAAGAGTAGCTGCAATTAACTGAAAAAATAATTGATTATCTAATAATGTTAAGTTTACGATGTAATACATCAAAAAACCAGTGGCTAAAGACTGAAAAAGTATAGGGCTCAGATCTTTTAACTGTTCTTTAATTGGATAATTAATTAACTTACTTGAATAGTACATATTTACACCAAGAGATGCAAAGGAAGTGAAAACACTTGACCAAACCAGCCCTAAAACATCAAATTGAAAAGCAATAATAACGGTTATAGTAACAATAGTTTTTTTTATAATTTCTAACTTTAAGAACAAATCACTTCGTCCGTACACTTTAAGAATATTAAGATTAAAAGCATGAACTGGATACAATATCTTAGCAAGACATATAATTTGAAAAAAAATGACTGCTGGTAACCAATCTTCCCCTAGAAAAAGTAAAAATAAAGGTTTCCCAATAGCTGCAAGACCAAGCATTAAAGGTGCAATTATAAAAAAAGAAATTCGAATTAACTTACGATATATATTTTCTAAGCGAACAACATCGTCTTGAACTTTAGATAGCATTGGGTACGTAACTTTACCTAAAACACCAGTTAAAGTAGATGCGGGATATTCACAGAATTGTTTGGATCTTTCATAAAAACCTAATGTTTGTGCAGCATAATATTTTCCAATTAATACGTTATAAATATTTTTAAAAACTGTATCTAATAATCCAGATAGCATTAGTTTGTAACCAAAATTAAAATGAAATTTAAATTTTGATCTCGAAAAAATAAATTTTGGTTGCCATTTAGAAAACATTACTAATAATATACATCTAATTATTTCTGTAACGATGGACATCCAAATAATACTCCAGACTCCAAAACCATTATAACCTAAGTATAAACCGAGAGCTGCACCGATGATAGTTGGTAGAAAATTAATTTTAGTGATTTGCTTAAATTTCATTTCCTTATTTAAAATAGTTAAATGGACTGCTGAAAAAGCTGTAATAAAAAAAACTAAACAATATATCCTGATTAATTTGATGAGTATATTATATCCAAAAAAATCAGCTATTAAAGGTGATAAAAAATAAATACTAAAATATGCAAGTATACTCATTGAGAGGTTAACAAAAAAAACAGTCGAATAATCGGATTCCTCAGCTTGTTTTGTACGAATCAATGAATTTGACATACCACTATCTGTTAAAGTTTTACCAATAGCTATAAATATTGCAATCATTCCAATTAAACCAAAATCGGTTGGCCCTATCCAACGTGCTAAGAAAATCATTGCAAAAAAACTTAATCCTTTTACTAAAAAAAAATCTATAAATGTCCAAGTAACTCCGGATAAAGTTTGTTTTTTTAGCGACATTATTTAGATATGATTTTTTTTAAATAATCAAAATAGTCGCCTTTTAAGTTTTCTACTTGGTTTCGGATTATATCTTTACTAATCCAATTATAATTAATAGCAATTTCTTCTAAACAGGCTATTTTGAGACCTGTTCGTTTTTCGACAGCTTTCACAAATTCTGTTGCTTCTGTTAAAGATTCGTGTGTTCCAGTATCTAACCAAGCAAAACCTCTACTTAGTATTTGAAGTTTTAAATTATCCTCTCTAAGATAAACTTGATTTAAAGTTGTAATCTCTAACTCACCCCGTCTAGATGGTTTTACATTTTTTGCAATTTCTACAACTGAATTAGGATAAAAGTACAAGCCTACAACTGCATAATTAGATTTTGGTTCTTTTGGTTTTTCTTCAATACTAATTACATTTCTTTCAGTATCAAATTCGGCAACACCATACCTTTCTGGGTCATTGACATAATTACCGAAAACAATAGCTTTTCCTTCATTTTTTACTTTTTGAACTGCTTCAATTAATAATTTTTGTAAGCCCGCTCCATAAAATATATTATCTCCGAGCACAAGACAAACATCGTCATTACCAATAAATTCTTCTCCAAGAATAAAAGCCTGAGCCAATCCATCTGGACTTGGTTGCTCTTTATAACTAAGTTTAACCCCAAATTGAGAACCATCTCCTAATAATTTTTCAAAGTTTGGGAGGTCATACGGTGTAGATATAATTAAAATGTCTTTTATTCCTGCTAACATCAATACCGATAATGGATAATATATCATTGGTTTATCGTATATTGGAAGTAGTTGTTTACTTACTGCAATTGTTAGTGGGTGTAAACGTGTACCTGAACCTCCTGCTAGAATAATTCCTTTCATATTAATTGTATTGTTTTTTGTAATAAGTTTCGTATTCACCACTCACGATGTTCTGCATCCACTCATTATTATCAAGATACCAGTCTATTGTTTTTGACAAACCTTCCTCAAAGGTAACTGTTGGACTCCAACCTAATTCTTTATTAACTTTTGAGGCATCAATAGCATATCTTAAATCGTGTCCTGGTCTATCTTTTATATAGGTAATTAGTTCTAAACTTGTACCTTCTTCTCTACCTAGTTTGATATCCATTTGTTTACAAAGTAGTTTAATCAGATCAATATTTTGCCACTCGTTAAAACCTCCAATATTATACGTATCTCCATTTTTACCTTTATGAAATACCAAATCAATTGCTATTGCATGATCTAAAACGTACAACCAGTCTCTAGTATACTTGCCATCACCATAAACTGGTAAAGATTTGTTATTAATAATATTATTAATAAACAACGGAATTAATTTTTCCGGAAATTGATTTGCTCCATAATTATTTGAACAGTTTGAAATAACATAAGGCAAGCCATAGGTTTCTCCATAAGCTCTCACAAAGTGATCTGAACTTGCTTTTGAAGCCGAATACGGAGAGTTTGGATCGTATGAGGTTGCTTCTGTAAATAAACCTGTTTCTCCAAGTGTTCCATAAACTTCATCTGTACTCACATGGTAGAATAGTTTACCTTCCCAATTATTTTGCCAATGCCTTTTAAAAGCATTTAACAAAATCATGGTTCCTAAAATATTAGTTTTAGCAAAGGCCAAAGGATCTTCAATTGATCTATCTACATGAGATTCAGCTGCTAAATGAATAACACTATCAAACTCATGCTCTTGAAATAAAGAATCAATATAATCTTCATTGGTAATATCTCCTTTTAAAAAAGTATAATTTGAAGCATTTTCTATGTCTTTTAAGTTCTCTAAATTTCCTGCATAGGTCAATACATCCAGATTAAATATTTGGTAATTTGGATAATTGTTTAAAAATCTACGAACGACATGTGATCCAATAAAACCGGCTCCTCCTGTGATTAAAATTTTCTTCATATTTATTTAACCAAAAACCAATTATTTAACAACTCTTCTCTATTATACAACATATTATTTTTTGTATTCCAATCTATAACCACAAACCCCGCATGCTCGCAAATGGCTTGCCCTGCTGCAGTATCCCACTCCATGGTGGGCGCAAAACGAGGGTAACAATTGGCGTTTCCTTCTGCTACCATACATAGTTTTAAAGAGCTTCCTTTTGAGATTAAATTGACATCTCCATGGATGTCTCGCATTTGTTGTATATACTCTCGTGTCTCTGCAGACATATGAGACCTACTAGCCACGATGGTAAAAGTTTTATCTTCTCTTTGCAAAGGTAATTTATTGCCCATTGAAAGTAAAGCTTCAACATCATAATCTTCCAAATCTACCGCTACTTTAAAAGCGCCTATTTCTTTGCTTGAAAAATACAACTCTCCTGTTACGGGTACAAAAATAACGCCAATAACCGGGCGTTGATTTTCTATAAGGGCAATGTTTACCGTAAACTCTCCATTGCGCTTTATAAATTCTTTAGTGCCATCTATAGGGTCTACAATCCAAAGTTGGCTCCAAGCCTTACGTTCCTTATATGGGATGTCTCTGCCCTCTTCAGAGAGTACTGGGATATCTGTAGCCTCTAAGTAAGTCATAATAACATCATGAGAAGCGGTATCTGCCCTAGTTAAAGGGGAGTTATCTCCTTTAATTTCTATATCAAAAGCTCCAGAGTGGTAGATTTCTAGAATGGCTTTACTAGCTTCCAGAGCGGCAGTGATAGCAGTGATAAGGTGATTCGGTGATGCGGTCATTCGGTGTATTGGTGATGCTGTGTTACGGTGACGCGGTAATGCGGTGGTTCGGTGGTTCGGTCATTCGGTGATACGGCGTATTGGTGATGCGGTGATGCTGTGATGCCGTGACTCGGTGATGCGGTGGTACGGTGATGCTGTGATTCGGTAATATTGTCTTCACTGTTTCACTGCTTTACTGTTCCACTATCTCACTGTTTAACTACTTCACTGTTTCACCGCTTTACTGTTTCACCGCTTTACTGGTTCACTTTTTTGTTTAACGATTGTTTTAATCTGTATATCATTTTTCTGATTGTAATAATTTTATTTTTTAATTCGTCATTAAAAACAATATATCCTATACGCTCAGCTATGACTAATTGTGTTTCTATTTCGGCTAATGAACCAGTACTTATGTTTAAAAAACGAATAAAGTCTTTAGTAGAGGCTCTGCTTGCCCCTTCTGCTATGTTTGATGGCAACGAAACTACTGCACGTCGCAGTTGAGAGGTTAAACCAAAATTCTCGGAGGCAGGAAAACCTTTTGTTAGCTTATATATGTCTTCCACCAGGTCTAAACTTAATTTATAAACATCTAAATCTTTATGTGTCATCACAAAATTTTAACTTAAACTGTATCACAGTTTCCCTGCTTCACTGTTCCCCTGCATCACCCTCAAATAATCATCCCAGCTCCAATAGTTTCGTTGGTTTGCTCATCAATGATAATGATGCTCCCTGTTTGTCTATTTTTTTTATAGACGTCATAAAAAAGTGGCTTAGCCGTGCGCAAAGAGATACGCCCAATATCATTCATGGCTAGTGTATCTATACCCTCTATGCGGTGCAGGGTATTGATGTCTACCTTGTATTTCAATTCTTTTACCATTGCCATGCACTGGTTGGTGTTGTGTTTTATAACTACTTTGGTACGCGCCTGCAAGGGGCTAGTACTCATCCAGGTAACTAATACTTCTAGGTCTTGACCAATTTCTGGGACGTTGTTTTCACGTACAAACATATCGCCTCGGCTGGTGTCTATCTCATCTTTGAGCGTCATGGTTACAGACATAGGTGCAAAAGCCTCTGCAATTTGCTCTCCACCCAGCTCAATGGTTTTAATGGAAGTTACAAAACCCGATGGAAGGGTTTTTACTCTATCTCCGGGTTTAAACACTCCCCCATCTATGCGGCCTGTAAAGCCTCTAAAATCTTGATTATCCAGAGTATGTGGCCGTATTACAGATTGTACAGGAAAACGGCAATCTATGTGGTTGTAATCACTGGAGATGTGTACAGTCTCTAGGTGATACATCATGGTGCTGCCTTGGTACCAGGGCATATTTTCAGATTTATTTACTACGTTATCTCCTTTAAGGGCCGAAATAGGAATAAACTGTATGTCATTAATTTCTAGCTTAGATGCAAAGGCTTTAAAATCTGAGACAATTTTATCGTACACAGCTTCACTATAATCTACCAAATCCATCTTGTTTACACATACAATGGCGTGGGGTATACGCAGTAAAGATGCAATAAATGAGTGCCTGTGTGTTTGCTCTAGCATGCCTTTACGCGCATCAATTAGAATAATGGCAAGATTGGCGGTAGAAGCGCCTGTTACCATATTACGGGTATACTGAATGTGTCCTGGGGTATCTGCTACTATAAATTTACGCTTTGGGGTTGCAAAATAGCGGTAGGCTACATCAATTGTAATGCCCTGCTCCCGCTCAGATTTGAGCCCGTCTGTAAGTAAAGATAGATCTACATAATCAAAGCCTTTATTTTTACTAGAAGCTTCTACGGCATCTAGTTGGTCTTGAAAGATAGATTTGCTATCATACAAAAGCCTCCCAATGAGTGTACTTTTGCCATCATCAACGCTGCCGGCGGTAGTAAAACGTAATATTTCTATGTCTTTATATTTGATAATTTTATTTTTTTGCTTAATGCTTAATGCTTGATGCTCTATGCTTAAGGCTTTAAGCCCTGGGTCTAGTTTTTTTATGCTATTAGTTTTTTACTTAGACTGTATAATTTTCGTTTTATCTCGTTTATTTCTGTTGTTAATAAACCATACGTACTGATGTCTATATATTTTAAATCCTTTGCCAGTAAAATAAAGTACTCCAACTCGTGTGCAGAACCTAAACATATCGTTACAAATCTATTAAAGTCTTTATCAGAAGTACGTCCACAACCTTCGCTGAAATTTGAAGGGATTGAATACGCTGCGCGTTGCATTTGTGATACTAATTGATAGTTTTCACTTTTCGGAAATTCTTTTGTGATGTTATAAATTTTTAAAACAAATTGATGGCTTATTTCCCAAACATTATATTTTTTAAAATCTCACATTTTATAATGGCTTTAGGCTATATGCTTTAAGCTTAGTGCTTACAGCCTTTTGGCCTATAGCTTTCTAAAAATAACCTAGTTTTTTGCGGTCTTCCATGGCAGTTTCTGCCCTTTTATCATCTGCGCGGCCGCCGCGCTCGGTGTTACGGGTAGTGGCTATTTCTTCAATTATTTTATCTAATGTATCTGCCCCAGACTCTATTGCGCCTGTAATAGGCATATCTCCGCAGGTACGGTAGCGGATGGTCATGTTTACCACTTTCTCACCTGGTTTTAATTTAATATACTCAGAGTTTGCCAGAATTACACCATCTCTTACCACGCAATCACGCTTGTGAGAAAAGTAGAGAGAAGGCAGCTCTATATTTTCTAGTTTAATATACTCCCAAACGTCTAGCTCTGTCCAGTTGGATATCGGGAATACTCTAAAGTGCTCTCCATAATTTTTACGCCCATTAAATAAATTCCAAAGTTCTGGACGTTGGTTTTTAGGATCCCACTGTCCAAACTCATCACGGTGCGAGAAAAAACGCTCTTTGGCTCTTGCCTTCTCTTCATCACGCCTAGCACCTCCCATGGCTGCATCTACTTTGTGGGTCTCCAGGGTGTCTAACAACGAGACTATTTGCAATGCGTTTCTAGATGCGTCAGCGCCAGTTTCTTCCTTGGCGCGGCCTGTGTCTATAGCGTGCTGTACAGATCCTACAATAAGCTGTACCCCTAGTTTTTTTACCAGCATGTCTCGAAATGCAATGGTTTCTGGGAAATTATGACCTGTATCTACGTGTATGAGAGGGAAGGGTATTTTTGCAGGATAAAAGGCTTTTTTAGCCAAATGGGTTAAAAGTATAGAGTCTTTGCCGCCAGAGAATAATAGTACAGGGTTCTCAAACTGAGCTGCTATTTCGCGTATCACAAAAATAGCCTCAGATTCTAACTCTTTTAAATGACTAAGTACATAATTGCCCATATGCTTTATTTAAATTTTGTATTTAAAAATTGCATAATAACGGTTACACTCTCCTGGATGGTTTGCCCATCTGTAATGATTTCTAAATCTGGATGTGTTGGCACCTGGTATGGCGCAGAAATACCCGTCATGTTTTTAATTTCTCCAGCTCTTGCTTTTTTATAAAGCTCTTTTACATCACGGCTCTCACACGCCTCAAGAGTAGTGTTTACGTATATTTCTATAAATTTATCTGGTCCTACAATTTGTTTTACAACTTCTCGGTCTTTTTTGTATGGTGACACAAAAGCTGCCAAGGTTATAACACCAGCATCAAGCATTAGATTAGAAATCTCTGCAATGCGGCGTATGTTTTCTGAGCGGTCCTTGGGCGCAAAACTTAAATCTTTATTAATGCCTTGGCGCACGTTATCTCCATCTAGGATATAGGTAGAGAGTCCTTGCTGATGCAGTGCCATCTCTACCAAATTGGCCAGGGTAGATTTCCCTGAACCAGAGAGACCGGTAAACCAAAGCAAATAGGCTTTATGACCATGCAAAGTCTCTCGCTGGTTTTTTGTTATTTTAAAGTTTTGTTTTACTGTATGTAAGCTCAATGTTATTATTTATTATAAAAATCTTTATACCACAACACAAAGGCTTTGATTCCTTTATCTACAGCTATTTGTGGTTTGTAGTTATAATCATGTTCTAGCTTAGAGGTGTCTGCGAAGGTTTGATGTACATCACCCGCTTGCATGGGTAACATTTTTTTTATAGCCGAAATATCTAGTACTTTTTCTAAAGATTCTATAAAATCTAATAGCTGCACTGGTTTTCCATTTCCGATATTATAGAGCTTATACAAGCTAGTATCTTTAGAATCTTTTATAAGGGTATTAACAACCCCGTCAACTATGTCATCAATAAAGGTAAAGTCTCTAGAGAGATTACCTTTATTAAATACCTTTATGGGTTTACTATTAATAATAGCATCTGTAAATAAAAACATAGCCATATCTGGCCTGCCCCATGGGCCGTAAACTGTAAAAAATCGTAAGCCTATGGTCTCAATATTATATAAATGGCTATAGGTATGTGCCATTAGCTCATTGCTTTTTTTGGTTGCTGCATACAAACTTATTGGGGCATCCACATTTACCGCTTCTTTAAAAGGTATATCATCACTATTACCATACACACTAGAGCTTGAAGCATATACTAGGCGTTTTATATTGTGATGGCGGCAACATTCTAAGATGTTTAAAAAGCCAGTAATATTACTATCAATATAGGCTTCTGGATTTTCTATGGAGTACCTAACCCCTCCTTGCGCCGCTAGGTTGCATACCATGTCAAAATTAAATGTCTTAAACAATTTTGGCAATGTGTCCCTATCTTCAAGATTGAGCCGGATAAATTTCATGTTAGGGCCGTGGAGTGTACTCTGGGATATTTCAGCAAATACCGTTGCAGTTTCTTTTTGTATGCCTAGCTCACTCAGGCGGGCATACTTTAAATTAACATCATAATAATCATTAATGTTATCTAGCCCAATAACATGATGTCCTTGTTTTATAAGCGCCTCACATAAGTGATAACCAATAAAACCTGCAGCTCCAGTAACAAGTATTTTTTTTGATTGCGTCATTAACTCCCTATGGCCGAATATACAAAACCAATAGCCTCTAATTTTTGTTTGTCTAGAATATTACGCCCATCAAACACAAAAGCCGGTTTTTGCATGGCATCATAAATAGCCTGCCAATTGTAGCTTTTAAACTCATCCCACTCTGTTAGGACGGCCACCGCATGTGCGCCTTCTAGGGCTTTGTATGGGTCCTCATTTGTTTGCAAAAATGATGCGTTGTCTTTCTGGGAGCGTGTGTTTAAATAATCAAGGTCATGCAACATTTGGGTAGAGGTAACCTTAGGGTCATACACCTTTATGGTAGCCTGCTCTTCTATAAGCATGTCTGCAACATAAATGGCTGCAGATTCTCTGGTATCGTTGGTGTCTTTTTTAAAAGCCCAGCCCAAAAAAGCAATGGTTTTACCAGAAACGGTATTATACATGGTCTTTATCATGTTTTTTACAAAACGATCTCTCTGGTAGTTGTTCATTATAATTACTTGGTGCCAGTAATCTGCAACCTCTGTGAGGCCCAAAGATTTTGAAATATACACTAAGTTTAAAATATCTTTTTGGAAACAAGAGCCTCCAAAACCAACAGAGGCCTGCAGGAATTTAGGGCCAATCCTAGAATCCATACCAATGGCTTTTGCAACCTCTGATACATTAGCCCCCGTTGCCTCACAAAGTGCAGACAATGAGTTGATAGAAGATATACGTTGCGCTAAAAAAGCATTTGCAGTAAGCTTAGACAGCTCTGATGACCATAAATTGGTGGTTAAAATGTTTTCTTTAGCAACCCAAGAGCTGTATACATTAACAAGGGCAGCAATAGCATCTTTCCCCTCTTTGGTTTGGTTACCACCAATAAGCACTCTATCTGGCATGGCCAAGTCTCTCATGGCGGTGCCCTCTGCCAAAAACTCTGGATTGGAGAGTATCTGGAAGTTTACACCATTACCAGTATTATCTAGTATATTTTGTATGGCCTCTGCTGTTTTTACTGGAAGGGTAGATTTTTCTACCACAATTTTATCAGAGGTGGCAACCCTTGCTATTTGGCGAGCACACAGCTCTACAAATTTTAAATCTGCGGCCATGCCTTTACCAGCACCGTAAGTTTTGGTAGGGGTGTTTACAGATATAAAAATCATCTCTGCTTTATCTATAGCGTCATCTACATTTGTTGAAAAAAACAAATTACGGCCACGGGCCTCTGCCACTACTGTATCTAGGCCCGGTTCGTAAATAGGAAGTTTTGTGAGGTCTGGATCATTCCAGTCTGCAATACGCTGAGCGTTTAAATCTACAACCGTTACGGTAATACCTGGATTTTTTTGGGCTATAACAGCCATTGTTGGGCCTCCAACATAACCAGCCCCAATACAGCAAATATTTTTAATTTTCATAAATTTCTATTTATAAATTTTTACTCAGCTTGTTTTAAAACCTCATGACCCGCCTTTAGTAAAACAACATCTTTTTTCATGAGGTCTACATCACTTGCCATCATATCTTTAACTAAAGAAGCTAAATCATGCTCAGGTACCCAGCCTAATTTGTTTTTGGCCTTAGAAGGGTCTCCAATTAATAAATCTACCTCTGTAGGCCTAAAATAGGTGGGATCTACAGAGAGCACTTCTTTACCAATTGCTAGCTGGAATTCTTGCTTGCTACAGGCCGTAACATATGCCTTCTCATGAACACCTTCACCTTTAAACTCTAAAGAAATACCAACTTGTTTAAAAGCCATGCTCACAAAATCTCTAACTGTTGTGGTAACTCCAGTAGCTATTACCCAATCTTCAGGTTGTTCTGCCTGCAAGATCATCCACATCATGCGCACATAATCCTTGGCATGCCCCCAATCTCTCTGGGCCTCTAAATTACCTAAGTAAAACTTGTCCTGCAGGCCAAGTGCTATTTTTGAAACGGCGCGCGTAATTTTACGGGTAACAAATGTTTCTCCTCTTCTTGGAGATTCATGATTAAACAATATCCCGTTACAGGCAAACATATCATACGCCTCACGGTAATTTTTTGTAATCCAAAAACCATAAATTTTTGCTACACCATATGGAGAGCGTGGGTAAAATGGTGAAGACTCATCATAAAAACCCTTATCGTTTTTGTTCTCTGGCATACCACCATATAGCTCTGAGGTGGATGCTTGGTATATTCTTGTTTTTTTCTCTAAACCTAAAATACGCACTGCCTCTAAGATTCTTAAAGTTCCTAACCCATCTACATTACCTACATACTCTGGTGTATCAAAAGATACCGCAACGTGAGACATCGCTCCAAGATTATAAATCTCATCTGGTTGGCATTCTTGTATGATGCGCGTAAGGTTCATGGCATCTGTAAGATCTCCATAATGCAATTTTAATCTTTGATCTGGGTCATGAGGGTCTTGGTATAAATGATCTATACGGGCGGTATTAAAAAGAGAAGATCTTCTTTTTATACCATGCACCATATATCCTTTTTCTAACAAAAGCTCGGCCAAGTATGAGCCGTCTTGTCCTGTAATTCCTGTAATTAATGCTACTTTCATATTTTTTGTTTCAAAAATGAGATTGACCTAAACTTTGATTTAGATTATTTTGTCTTAGTCAAAGTTAATGTCTAAGTCAACTTAACTTCTTTAAAATTTTCTATATTCTCTAAAAACCATTCATAGGTTTGTTTAATGCCGTCTTCAAGATTTGTTGTGTAACTCCAACCTACCTCTTTTAGCTTAGATACATCCATTAGTTTTCTGGGTGTACCGTCTGGCTTTGAAGCGTCCCAAACAATTTCACCGTTATGGCCTGTTACTCTCTGGATGGTCTGGGCCAAGGCTTTTATAGTAACATCTTTACCAGAGCCTACGTTGTATAGATATTCTGGCAGTTTATTTTCTAGGGCATACACTACTGCTTTTGCCATATCATCAACAAATAAAAACTCTCTCATTGGCGTGCCGCTACCCCATAATATAACTGGAGCATTATTATTTTCTTTAGCCTCATGAAATTTACGCAACATTGCTGGCAATACATGAGAAGTTTGCAAATCAAAATTATCATGGGTACCGTACAAATTTGTAGGCATTAAACTAACATAATCTTTATTAAACTGTTCTCTAATTGCCTTGCAGGCCATCACTCCAGATATTTTGGCCAAGGCATACCATTGGTTGGTTGGCTCCAAAGAATCAGTAAGTAAGTATTCTTCTTTTAAGGGTTGTTTTGCAAACTTTGGGTAAATACAAGAACTCCCTAAAAATATAAATTTTTCGACCCCATGTTGTAAGGAGGCATCTATCAAATTGTTTTGAATTTGCATGTTCTCCATTAAAAATTGGTATGGATAATCGTTATTGGCAAGTATACCCCCCACCTTTGCGGCTGCGTCAATAACTACCTCTGGGTTTTGGGTTTTAAAAAAGTCTTGGACTTTATTTTGGTTTTTTAAATCAAGTTCTTTACTGCTGCGCCCAATTAAATTATCATACCCTTGTCGCTCCAGGAGTCTCCAAATAGCAGATCCTACCATACCTCTATGGCCCGCAATGTAAATTTTTGTGGTTTTTGTAATCATTAATTATTAATTAAAATAAAAAATACCTTATGGCTATTATTCTCTAGCGTAATCATCCTGCAATCGTACAATATCATCCTCGTTTGATGGTGACTCAGCATCTGTGTGCTGCCAAAATTCTGCAACTATACCCCAAGAATCAAGACCAATAAGGCGGTGACGCTCTCCTTTTTTAAGGGTGATAACATCCCCATCATGATGGGTTATCATCGGTTTTTGGGTGTCATCAAAACTTCTAATTACGCCAACCGGCCCCTTAACAACACGCCAAGACTCTGCTCTTCTATGATGGTATTGCCAAGATAATCTTGCCTGAGGTTTTACCGCTAGTATTTTTGGACTTAATTTACCGGCTTTGCGCAGGGTATCTACATCAAAGCCATCAAAATATATGTTGGAAAAACGCTGGGCATCTTCTTCTTTAATTACAAAAAAACCTCCCCAAGGACGAGTATGGTCATAGGAGTCTATCTTTAAATTATGCTTGTTAAGCTCATTTTCTATAGTGGTAAATAACTCCATAACTATTTTTTTAAAAGCCAGCTGCTTGATTGTATTTTATCTCCCAAACCATCTAGTAGCGCAATACCCATCTTCTCACAAATAGGACGCTCTGGTATGGTAGTATTGTTTTGGTCTCCACCGTTTGCAAAGGCTAGATCATACTTTTGGCCATAGTCCTTGGCAATACTGGCAATAGTCTCGCAAACTGTTCTATCTGTATCTATAGATAAAATAGCCTTATCTACGGGTTTTAGTGAAGAGACTATTAGCATACGCTCGTCTTCAAGCTGAAACTCTTTACTTTGTTTTAAAGCTCTTTGATGGTCACTATTAACAATTACAAAAAGAAAATCTGCCAACTTTTTGGCATTTTGAAAATACTCAAGAT
>Ga0209196_1000257_pt1 | contig 43567 bp, 37 predicted proteins | sample COGITO_mtgs_1105_5_FD_184801 | JGI IMG/M metagenome (GOLD analysis project Ga0209196, IMG submission 184801) | Pelagic marine microbial communities from North Sea - COGITO_mtgs_110509 (SPAdes) (version 2) | ecosystem: Environmental > Aquatic > Marine > Epipelagic ... | reverse complement strand
GCGGTGAAACTACTGGCGGTGAAACTACTGGTGGTGAAACTACTGGTGGTGAAACTACTGGTGGTGAAACTACTGGTGGTGGGACTACTGACGGTGGGACTAGTGGCGGTGGGACTACTGACGGTGGGACTACTGACGGTGGGACTACTGACGGTGGGACTACTGACGGTGGGACTACTGGCGGTGAAACTACTGGCGGCGGAACTACTGGCGGTGAAACTACTGGCGGTGAAACTACTGGCGGTGGAACTACTGGCGGTGAAACTACTGGCGGTGAAACTACTGGCGGTGAAACTACTGGCGGCGAAACTACTGGCGGTGAAACTACTGGCGGTGAAACTACTGGCGGTGAAACTACTGGTGGTGAAACTACTGGTGGTGAAACTACTGACGGCGGCACTACCGGTGGTGGAACTACCGATGGCGGGTCTACTACAGGTACTACGGGCACTACAGGTACTACAGGTACTACAGGTACCACGGGCACTACAGGTACTTCAGGTGCTACAGGTACTAGCTCTGCTAGCTCCACATAAACTGCTTAATCCCCCACCTAAAACCTGGGGGATTAGAGTTTTACGCCCTTTATCAGGATATTGATTGTGAGAGCAATGCTGCCCTATAAAACGCTCTTATTGTTATTGATATCAATGTCAGTTGTGGCCTCTGATTACGGAACTATAGGGCTTATTGATACGCCTACTGCCAGAATGTCTTCTGATGGTGTTCTTACCTCAACGATCGCTATCCAGAGCAGAACAAATTCTTATGCTGTTACCTATCAGGCCACGCCATGGCTTGAAGGCACCTTTCGGTATACAGGTTTCAATAATTTCGTTCACTACGATCGTAACTATGCGCTAAAACTGCGTCTGTGGCCTGAGCAGGATTACATTCCCCAGGTTGCTGTTGGAGTTCGTGATTTAGTTGGAACCGGTATATTTGGTGCCGAGTACGTAGTGGCATCTAAAGCTATGGGGAATTTTGACCTTAGCCTTGGTATGGGTTGGGGGCGACTTGCAGGCAACGGTGTTATATCCAACCCCATGAGGATTCTGTCGGAAAAATTCGCGAATCGAGAGAAAGACTTTTCCGGTGAATCAACAACCGGTGTTTTACAGTCGGGATTATTTTTTAGAGGTAAACAAGTCGGCTTCTTTGGCGGCGGCTCTTATAAGATGGAATCTCTTCCCCTGTCGGTGATGTTGGAATATAACCCGGATACTTACGCCAGCTTTGAAGTTCCCCTGAGCGGTCTAAAACCAAAAAGCCCCTGGAGTATGGCCCTTAACTGGGAGCCAAAGCCAGGTGTTGAGTTGAGTTTATCGCGCCAACACAAGCAAGAGTGGGGTATCAGTTTAGTCGCAGCGCTAAATACAAAAGCTGCCCCACCACGTCGTCAAAAGCCTCTTTACAGATCCAGCCTGGATATGAGCAAGGCAGAATTACCGAGGATGCTCAATAAAGATAGTTGGTACGATCGTTTCCTCTTTGATGTCGAGCGATCGGGATTGATTCTGGTTGAAGCAACGGTTGATAACGCCACTCAGATAGCAACCATTGTTATGGGTAATAGATCCTACCCAATGTGGACTGACGCAATCAATGAGATGAGCCTATTAGCCGATTTACATTTACCCTCCCAGGCCAAGTTATTTAGGATCATTGTTGAGGAGGAGGGCCACCAGGTTCACAGTGTCTATATTGATAGGCCTTCAAGAAATACCTCACAACTTAAGCATACAATCAGACGTCAGCCACTTCTTACCAAAGTTGAAAAGCCAGCGTCGCCGCAGTTTCGAACCAATTTTTCTCAAAATAAACTGTTTGTTGATGCCAACCTGTCATCCAGGTTTCAATTCTTTGATCCAGACGATCCTGTGCGTTATCAGCTTTTTGCAAAGTTAGGTGTCAGCCTCCCACTGCCAGATAATTGGGCATTAAGAGGTTCTTATGCGATAGATATCGACAATACATTTAATGAAATTAACCGTGAGTCAGACTCTGTATTGCCCCATGTACGTTCTGATATTGCTCGCTATTTAAGTGAGGGTGATAGTGGTGTGAATTCACTGTTGCTTGAAAAGCGCGGCAGCATGTCTTCCGAGATGCATTATCGGTTTTACGCTGGTGTTCTTGAAGAGATGTATACTGGCGTTGGTGGTGAACTACTCTATCAGCCCTATAGATCTCGCCTGGCTTTTGGCTTGAGCACTAATCGAGTTCAGCAGCGAGATTATGATAAGAGCTTCAAACTGCTTGATTATAAAACCAATACAGCTTTTGCCAGTGTTTATTGGGCATCTCCCTACTACAATTTCGATTTAGCTATGCATGCAGGTCGTTACCTGGCTGGTGATAATGGTGCCACCCTGGAGATGCGCCGAACATTTTCCAACGGTTGGATGATAGGTCTATGGACAACCTTAACAAATGTCTCATCCAAAAAGTTTGGTGAGGGAAGTTTCGATAAAGGGATCTATTTAAAGGTGCCCCTGGATCAGTTTTTCAATCGGAATGTTCGAACAAGCTATTCAACACGAGTGCGGCCAATACAGCGTGATGGTGGTGCTCGATTGGAGGACTTCAGTGGTAATATCTGGTGGAACCTTCGAGGTGTAAGATACGATTCACTTAATCAAGACCTCAGAAGGACACTGCCATGAAAGCATTAATAACAATTCTTGCTGCGCTGGTTGTGGTATCTGTTGTGCAGAGTTGCTCTATACGCTCAAGTCAGGTCTCTTCACTTATTGCAACTTTCCAAGAGCCCTCTATAGACCTGGAAAGCTATAGCTGGACCATGAGTTATGGTAGCTACAGTTCAAATGTTTACGCTGTTTCAAGTTCCGGTGGAACATTGTTTTCAAACCAATTCGGCGATAATGTTTTTTTTAATGGTTGGTCGATAACAGAAATAGCGGGTTTGGGTATAAATCGAGCAAACTGGAAAGTAGTCGATAACAATAGCAGCCGAATGTTTATCCGCGGCAGCACTTTGGTGGCAGAGCATTATTGCAAACCCTGGAGTTCAGTTGAGCGCTCTAATAGGGTTCGATTTAATCAAGAATGTGGAAGCTTTTCATCATATTCGAACGTTATTATCACAGATAGTAACGGCTTAATTACCTACATCAGGCAGGCTGTTCTAGGTACCAATACTTTCCTGACCTTACAAAAAAATAGCGGTTAAATCCGCTTAACTTAGATACTTGATCAGAGACAATTTCCTATGGAAGTAACAGCAAGAAAATTATTGTGGACAATTCAGTCACTTCTGTTGGCTATCTGCATTTCGGGTCTAAGTTATGGTCAAGATATCAATAAGGCCTGTGAGGATATAACCAGTAAAAGTCGAACTATGGCTAAAGCGGCTGGCTTCGATATCGATCCACTCTGCGGTGAGGTAGATTCAAGCTCCTTAAATAAACAGCAGATTCTCCAGCCAACGCAATTATTACAGTCCCCACGGCAAACGGTTTCATCTGATGAACCTAATATCGTAATTGCGCCTGTAAAAAAGAGTCTAAAGCCGTTTGGCTTTGATTTATTTGCCAATACGCCCAGTACCTATTCCCCAATCGACAATGTTCCCGTGCCTGCTGATTATTTGTTAGGGCCTAATGACACGCTGGAGATTTTGTTTTATGGCAAAACTAACAGATCATTTACCATCGCGATTAACCGAGACGGCTCGGTAGATTTTCCCGAGCTAGGCCCAGTCGGACTGGCAGGATTGACCTTTACTGAAGCTAAAGAAATGCTTCAGACTCGCATTGCAAATCAGATGATTGGTACCAAGGCCAGCATCAGCATGGGCAGTCTGCGCTCGCTGCAGGTTTTTGTTCTGGGTGAAGCCTATAAACCCGGTTCGTACACTATTTCATCCCTATCCACTATCACTCACGCTCTGATCAGCAGTGGTGGCGTCAGTGATATAGCCTCACTGAGAAATATTCAGCTAAAGCGCTCCGGAAAATTGATTTCAACCCTCGACCTGTATGATTTATTAATACTGGGTGATACATCAAAAGATGTTCGCCTGCAGGCCTCAGATGTTATTTATATTCCTACAGTCGCTGATCGAGTTTCTGTTGATGGGCAAGTTCTGAGACCGGCAATTTATGAGCTTAAAGGTGAAACTACAGCAACAGATCTGATTGAGCTAGCAGGGGGTTTAGGGCCTAAAGCGTTTGCCCAGAGTGCGCGAGTTGAGCGAATTAATAACGATGGTTTTATGACCGTCGTGGATATTGATCTGACACAGGCGCAGGGCCAGTCTCTGGTCCTTGAAGGCGGAGATCACCTACGAATTGACAGTATTGTCGATCGCAAAGAATCCATTGTTACCCTTACCGGCCATGTTTATCACCCCGGCCAGTTCAAGTGGAAAGAGGGGATGCGAGTCTCCGATGTGTTAGGTGATATCGAAAAATTCCCCCCCGGTCTCGACCTCAATTATGCGCTTATTTCTCGCGAGACAAAGCCGGTAGGTGACCTTCAGGTTATTGAAATAGACCTGCAAGGAATACTGTTCGGCAATGATCCCAAAGCGAATATCAGGCTGTCTACGCGAGATACCCTGCATCTCTTCTCAAAAAATGCTGGGAGGGGTCTTGAGTTAAACGCTGTTTTGTCGGCAGTTAAAGCTCAGGCCCAGGCAGGTGAATTAGAAAAAGTGGTTTCAATAGCAGGCACTGTTAGACTGCCGGGGGAATACCCCCTTACTCAGGGCATGAGAGTCTTGGATTTAGTGGAGTCTGCGGGCAATTTTTCGATCGACCATACAGCCTATGATTATGGAATTTTGGTCAGGACGACACTTCCCCGCGGCAATATAGAGATTATTAATTTATCTCTAGATAAATTGTCGAAAGATAACAATAGCCCAAGTAATTTACCCCTTATGCCTAGGGATCAAATCTTATTATTTAACCGAGATGAAAACCGCGCTGAGCGTTTGGCACTGGTTTTATCCAAGCTCAAGGCGCAAGCCCATTCGGTCGAATTATCAAATACCGTAGAAGTTACCGGTACAGTCAAATTCCCCGGCGTCTATCCTCTGGCCAAGGGTATGGATATCTCTGCACTTGTCAAAGCCGCTGGTGGTTTCAAAGCCTCGGCCTATACCCAGGCGGGAGAGCTCTCGCGGATAAATGTTTCCAATCCTGAAATTGCAGAAGTTATCTCCATTCCTTTTTCCATTAGAGGCAATGAGTCAGTTTCAGGGCTTAAGCTAGAGTCACTTGATCGCGTGTCATTTCGAGCCATTCCCGAGTTTCGTGAGACCAGAAAAATAACTCTCGAGGGCGAGGTTAAGTTTCCCGGTGTTTATTATTTTGAACAGGGTGAAATGTTGGGGTCTGTTATACAGCGTGCCGGTGGTTTTACAGATTTTGCTCATATAGAAGCCTCATTCTTTACCCGAGAATCGCTCAAGCAAGCAGAGCGCGAGGAGATTGAAAGATTAAAGGAATTGTTTGAAGAGCAGCTTTTAGCTGAGGGCCGTGAGCAGCTTAGTAAGGATTCGGTTGCTAGTAATCAGCAAATACTTATGCGCAGACAGGCAGCGCAGACACTTGAGACCGCAGAGGCTATCGGCCGCCTGGTTATCCCATTGCGAGACATTATGGCTATGCGCGCGGATGATATCTTGTTGGAAGAAGGCGATAGATTGATCGTGCCGAAATTCCGTCAGGAAGTGACTATTTTAGGTGAAGTGCACCGCCCGGTTTCCTACTTATTTAATCCTAGGTTTTCAGTTGCTGACTATCTGGAAAAAAGTGGCGGCCTAAAAGACAGTGCGGATCCCAGTGCAATTTACGTCGTTAAAGCCAGCGGTGAAGTTATTGTGCCGAGACGTAACCTGTTTAAGTTCATCGGGCCCTCTGGAAAAATCCAGCCCGGAGATACCATTGTCGTTCCTATGGATACAGATATGTTCGAGATGGAAGGACTTCCGCTGGTTGCTGAGGTGAGTAAAATAATTTATCAAATGGCATTGAGCGCTGCGGCTCTCAACAGCTTTTAGTGACTTTGACAAGTCAAAAATATAATTGCAGGCCACATTAGGAGCTATTGTGCAAAGCCATATTAATCAAGATCTAGGCTACGGTGAAATTGATTTTAATTATATTTTTCGAGTGATAAAGGAATCACGAAAAATACTATTTTCAATAATAGCGGTGTTTGCTGCTATCTCGTTGGTGATTGCCTTGATACTTCCCAACAAATACACCGCCGATTTGGTGTTGGCACCAACTGAGTTAGAAAACGGCGGTCTGTCCGACGCATTGAGCCAGCTGGATGGTTTTGCCTCGCTTGCTGGGGTAAGCCTGGGCTCTGGAGAGGGCTTCGATACCAGAATTGCGCTCCAGATAATGCGATCTTGGCAGTTTGTAGAAGACTTTATAGAAGACAATAATCTGCAGGTTAAGATCTATGCCGTTTCAGGTTGGGACGAAGAGGAAAATCGGTTAGTTATTGATGGCGATATCTATGATAACGAGAGCAATCAGTGGCTGCTTGAGGATGATAATAACCAGTTGATAGAACCCACTAGTTGGGAACTCTACCAGCGATTTTTAGAGATGTTAACCATTACCTCAGATGAGACCAGCGGCTTAATCACCTTAAGTGTCACCTATTACTCGCCACATATTGCCAAAGAGCTGGTTGATCTGTATTTCAAATCTATTAATAATCATATGCAGAACAGAAAGCTCGACAAGGTCAATATTAATATTGAATACCTTCAGGCCCAGATTGAGAAAACCCCTCTGACTGAAATGCATGAGGCTTTTTATACGATCATTGAAGAACAGCTCAAGGTCAAGATGATCTCAGAGGCGACACCAGAGCATACCTTTGTCGTGGTCAGCCCCAGTATGGTGGCCGAGAAAAAATCCAGCCCAATGCGCGTAGTATTTGTCTTGATTGGCGCTATTATAGGTCTGTTTTTCTCTATGTTAATTATCTTCACGCTGGATTTTCAGCGTCAAAGGAAAGCCAAAACAGTTGAAATAAGCCAGGCTTAGCATTGCCCTGAATGGGTTAATGTAGAATAATCCGGCTGCTTAACCGATTGGCATATGTCGAGGCTTTTACGTGCGCACAACAGATATTTTTACTTCGCTTTTTTACGTCAGTGAAGTTCGTTAAATGAGCTTAGATGCCATCATCACACTGGCGGTTCTAGCCTGTTTTCTGGCGGTGGTTGTCAGTGGCCGTCTGGCTGTGGATATCGCCTTAGCCGTCTGTATGACAGCGCTACTGGTGTTTGGTGTGCTCACGCCCGGCGAAGCCTTTCACGGCTTCTCAAACCCCGCACTTTTTATTATCGCCTCTTTTTATATCGTCTCCTCAGCCCTCAAAGAGAGCGGCGCGCTGCACTGGTGGATTATGCGCTGGCTCGGCAAAAACAGATCAATCAAAGGCGCTATACCGCTGATTATGGCCCCGGTTGCTGTCAGTAGTTCGGTGATCAGCAACACCCCGGTCGTCGCCATCTTTATTCCGCTGATTCAGGATTGGGCACGACGTAATAATATCTCCATCTCCAAGCTGTTAATTCCGCTCAGCTACGCCTCAATTCTCGGTGGCACCTGCACCCTGATTGGCACCAGCACCAATATCATCATAGTCGGCATGCTACAGGGCTCTCCAGAGGCCGAACAGCTGAGCCTGTTTAGTCCCGCCGCAGTGGGTATCCCCCTGGTACTATTGGGCATCGGCTATTTTGTTTTAATTGGCCATCGCTTATTGCCCGAGCGCAAAAGCCTCGGCGAAGAGTTGGTCGATACTCGTCAGTACGCTGTCTCCATGCGCGTGGAAGAGGGCGGTGTGCTGTCCGGCATGTCGATTGCCGATGCCGGTCTGCGTCATTTGCAATACAGCTTCCTGTCTGAAATCCAATCCAAGGGTCATGTGATTCCAGCGGTCGGTCCAGAGGAAATTCTTGGTGACAACGATATCCTGGTATTTGTCGGCCAGCCGGAAGCGGTCAGTGAACTGCGCCAGTTTCGCGGCCTGGCCCCTGCCGAGAATGAAGTGCTGGAACTGGATGTGCCTTATAGTAGTCGGGCGCTTATTGAAGCCGTCGTTTCCCCCGTCTCCAATATGATTGGCAAGACAGTAAAAGCAACAACCTTTAGAACCATGTTTGGTGGCGTAATCCTGTCAATCTCGCGCAATGGCAAGCGAATCGATCAAAAGGTCGGCAATATTGTTATCAAGCCCGGTGACACATTGCTGCTCGAAGCGGCGCGAGGCTTTGTTCGCCGCCATCGCTACAATCGCGACTTCCTGCTGCTCAGTCGCATTGATGATGCGACCATACCCGATGTCAGTAAAGCACCTGTGGCCCTGGGGTTGTTGGGCGTATTTATTGTTGTAGTGCTGATGGGGCTTATGTCCCTGGTTTCAGCCTCACTGCTGCTGGTAGCGGCACTGGCAGTAACCCGCTGTATCTCTCTGGAATTTGCCCAGCGCAGTATTGATATGCGGGTTATTCTGGCGATCGGCGCATCCCTATCTCTTGGCTTTGCCCTGCAAAAAACCGGGTTAGCGGATATGGCCGCCCATGGCATTATGTCCCTGGCCGATGGCAACCCGTTTTTAAATCTACTGCTTTTATACCTGCTAACCGTCGCAGCCACCGAGTTAATCACCAATAATGCCGCGGCAGTATTAGTGTTCCCTCTAGCCCAGGCCCTGAGTACCGAGCTCGATGTCAGCCTGTTGCCCTTTGTAATGACCATTATGTTTGCCGCCTCCTCAAGTTTTTTGACTCCCTTCGGTTACCAGACTAACCTAATGGTTCAGGGTCCCGGGGGTTACCATTTTTCGGATTACTTCAGGGTCGGTGTTTTTCTAAGTATTTTAGTGGGTATTCTGGTAGTATTCTGCGTGCCAATAATCTGGCCCTTCTAGCTATATGAACAATCTGAGCTATACTTTTTAGAATAGCTGCAACGCAGTTGCCTGTTGCGGTTTATTAAGTTTTATTGGCAACGGAAATGTTACATTTACATTGATATAGCTGGTTAATAACACATCTGGCGAAACACGATAGAAGCCGTACAAGAACCTAATACGAGAGAGAAGAATGACTGAATTAACCTGTTTTAAGGCCTATGATATCCGCGGTCAACTGGGAACCGAGTTAGACGAAGATGTTGCCTACCGCATTGGCCGTGCCTACGCCGAATTTCTGCAGCCAAAAACGATTGTTTTGGGTGGCGATGTCAGGTTGACCAGTGAAGCCCTCAAAGCAGCCCTCAGCGAAGGTATTCGCGACGCCGGTTCAGATGTTATCGATATTGGTATGGTCGGCACAGAAGAAGTCTACTTCGCCACCTCACACCTCAATGCCGACGGTGGTATAGAAGTTACTGCTAGCCACAACCCCATGGACTACAACGGCATGAAGCCGATTCGTGAAGGTTCAAGGCCCATCAGTTCAGATACCGGCCTGCTCGATATTAAACGCATGGCCGAAGAAAATAATTTTGCACAAGTCGACGCGGACAAGCGCGGCGGTTACACCCAGGTCTCAATCCTCAATGACTACCTCGATCACCTGCTTGGCTATATTGATACCCAGGTTATTAGCCCGCTCAAATTAGTGATGAACGCCGGTAATGGCGCCGCAGGTCATGTGGTAGATGCCATCGAAGAGCGCTTTGCCCAGCTCAACCTGCCCATTGAAATTATTAAAATCAACAATGAGCCAGACGGCACATTCCCCAACGGTATTCCCAACCCCATACTCCACGAAAACCGCGCACCGACAATCGATGCCGTACTCGAGCATGGCGCAGATCTGGGTATAGCCTGGGATGGCGACTTCGATCGCTGCTTCCTTGTTGATGAAAAAGGTAACTTTATCGAAGGCTACTATATTGTTGGCCTATTGGCAGAAGCCTTCCTGAAAAAGAACCCCGGTGCCAAAGTGGTTCACGACCCGCGCCTAACCTGGAACACCATAGAAGTTGCTGAAAAGAATGGCGGTCAGGCCATTCAATCAAAAACCGGTCACGCCTTTATCAAAGAGCGTATGCGCGCCGAAGATGCTGTCTACGGCGGTGAAATGAGTGCCCACCACTACTTCCGTGATTTCTTTTACTGCGATAGCGGCATGATCCCCTGGCTATTAGTTATGGAATTGATTTCCACTACCGGCAAGCCTCTATCAGAGCTGGTCAATGATATGGTCGTCGCCTATCCATCACCCGGTGAGATAAACCGCAAGATCGACGATCCTCAAGCGGCCATTAAGCGCGTTCATGATCACTATCAAGCGACTGCCAGCATTACCGACACCACCGATGGAGTTTCCATGGAATTCCCCGAATGGCGCTTTAATCTGCGTATGAGTAACACCGAACCCTATGTGCGACTCAACCTGGAAACCCGAGGCGACACTGAACTGCTGGCCAAGTGCGAGGCTACGATTCTTTCGCTATTGGACCAAGTATAATTTTATAAGCTTAAATAACTCAGGGATACGAGTATGGGAAACTGGTTTTTACTCCAGACAAAATCAAGACAAGAGAGCAGGGCAGTTGAGAATTTAGAGCGTCAAGGCGTCGATTCTTTCTGCCCGATGATTCGTGTGGAAAAAGTTTCCCGAGGTAACCGGGTTGTAAAGCAGGAAGCCCTGTTTCCCGGCTATCTATTTGTAAACTTCAATCAAACCTCAGTCTCAGCAACCACTGTTCGATCCACCAGAGGTGTCAGTCACTTTGTCACCTGTGCCGGCTCACCAGTGTTGGTGCCAGACGACCTAATCGAACAGCTGCAAGAACGCACTGATCCCAGCAACGCAGAATTGGTCTCCAACCTTCCACAGGTCGGTGATCAGCTGGAAGTGATCGAAGGGCCATTTAGAGGCCTCAATGCAGTATTCTCACAAATCGACGGCGACCAGCGCGCCGTGGTCTTGATCAAGCTATTAAATCAGCAGGTAGAGGCATCAATACCCCTTAGCAACCTCTCTGCAAAAGACCTCAGCTCAGATAAAAGCTAGAATAAGAACTGGATTAAGAACTAGACTAAGAACCAGAAAAGATAAAACCTTAAATAAGCCGCTGTCGACAGGATAGCAAACACAATTTGAATGGATGCGAGACGAAATAACATGGAACTGTTTATGATTAAGAACAAATCCCTTTTGGCTTTCTGCACCGCTGTAAGTCTAATCGCCATAAGTCCCCTGCTATCAGCACAAGAGATTCCCGACGGCGCCGAGGACAGCCTGCAAGAGGCCCGACAACTGTGCTCTGGTCTCAGTGAATCCAACAAACGCCTCGCCAAATCTGCTGGCTACGATATCGATAAGCTCTGTAGCAGCCTGACACTGTTTGAATTACCTGAAGGTGCTGACAGCGACAAGCCGCTGGTCTTACCCCGCGGCGAGAGTGTAACTGACGCCGACAACACCCAGCCAGAACCCACGCCGTTTATAGAAAAAACCATTTATACTCCTGAGCCCGGTAAATTGCGCGCCTTTGGCTATGACCTGTTTGCCGGCGAACCGATCAGCTTTGAACCGGCATCGCGAATCCCCGTCTCGCCAAACTATGTGCTCGGACCAGGGGATACAGTAAAAGTCTTGTTCTATGGCAAGATCAATGAATCCCATAACCTTGAAATCAACCGCGACGGCTCAATAGAATTTCCTCAGCTGGGGCCAGTTAGCCTGGCGGGCATGACCTTTAGTGATGCCACACAGCTACTACAGCAGCGCATTAAAGAAGAGATAATCGGTATTCAAGCCAGCATCAGCCTTGGCCAACTGCGTTCAATGCAGGTGTTTATGCTCGGTGAAGCCTACAAGCCCGGCACCTATACCATCTCGGCCCTCTCGACCATCACCAACGCCCTGTTTCTATCCGGCGGCCTCAGCGATATAGCCTCGCTGCGCAACCTGCAGTTAAAGCGCGCCGGCAAAGTGGTCGCCCAGCTCGATCTCTACGACCTATTACTCCACGGCGACACCACCGACGATGCGCAACTGCAATCTGGCGATACCATCTATATACCCACCGTCAAGCAAACCGCCTCTGTCGACGGCGAAGTTCGACGCCCCGCCATCTATGAACTCAAAGGTTCGGTAACAGCACAACAGCTAATCGAACTGGGGGGCGGTTTAAAACCCACAGCCTTCTCCAAAAGTGCGCGTATCCACCGGGTTGCTGACACCGGGTTTATGGGGGTAATCGATATAGATCTAAGCACCAGTAAAGGTAAAAAGACCCCGATAAAAAGCGGTGACCTATTAGTGATCGACAGTGCCGTAAAACAGCAGGAGATGATCGTCACGCTCTCCGGCCATGTCCATCACCCCGGCGAGTTTTTATGGCGCCAGGGCCTGCGCATTACAGATCTGGTCAAAGGTATTAAAAGCCTAAAGCCCAATGCAGACCTGGACTTTGCCCTTATCCATCGCGAACTGCCGCCAGTGGGCAAGATAGAACCAATCTTTGTCGACCTGCGTGCGGTGCTTGCCGATCCCGATAGCAGTGCCAATATCAGTTTCCTGCCCCGCGACGAATTAATGGTATTTTCAAATAGCAGCGATCGCGCTGCCAATATCGCAGAATTTGTTCGGTCTCTGAAACAGCAGTCAAGATCTGGAGAGATGGCGCAGATAGCCACTATTTCCGGCACAGTAAGCTCTCCCGGTGAATATCCACTCACCAAAGCGATGACCCTGACCCAGCTAATCGCGGCGGCAGGGGGGCTTAAAGAAGAGGCCTACACGCAGATAGTCGAACTCTCTCGATATGACTTTAGCGATGTTGAAAGAGCCACTGCGGATCATTTTGCTATTAGATTGGCCGAGGCCTTTAAAGATCCGAGCAAAGACCCGCAACTTCGACCCTATGATGTTATCTCGGTGCGCACCATCCCTGAATTTCGCGAGAGCCTGAGTATCAGCCTGATGGGCGAAGTGCGCTTTCCTGGCAACTACCGATTTAAGCGCGGCGAGAAATTATCCGACGTCATCCAACGCGCCGGCGGTCTCACCGAACTCGCCCATATAGATGCCGCCGTGTTTACCCGCAGCGGCCTGCGCGATCAAGAAGCCAAACAGCTACAGCAACTGCGCCAGCGGCTGCGGGCAGATATAGCCACACAGAGCCTTGAGAAAGCCAATGAAGGCAAAGCCGCGGGAATAGACGACTCGGCAAAAATACTTGCAGAGTTGGAAGCCAGTGAAGCCCTAGGGCGGCTGGTGATTGACCTTGCCGGGATAATGGATCAAAGCCTAGATGACGTGACATTGAAAGATGGCGATCTGCTGGCCATTCCCGAGTACCGCCAGGAAATATCCGTGGTCGGTGAAATTCAGCACCCCTCGGCCCATCTGTTTAATCGCCAGCTGAATATCAATGACTATATTGATCTCAGTGGCGGGGTCAATCACCGCGCCGATCGCAAGCGGCTATACGTGGTTAAGGCCGATGGTTCAGTCTCGCTGCCCGGGCGCTCAGGCTGGTTTAAGCGCCGCAATATTCAGGTTGAGCCCGGCGATACGATTATTGTGCCCTTGGATATTGACCGCCGACGCGCCCTAACGGTGTGGAGCGAAGCCAGTGCGATTATCTATCAGTTGGCACTGGGTGCAGCGGCGGTAAACAGTTTTTAAAAACTTTTTTTAAACAAAAGCCAATTAAAGGAAAATACAGATGTCGATCACAGGACGATCAACGCGCTATTTAGGTAAACCCTATACCAGCAGACTTAAAAGCGGTCTGCTGGCTCTGCTGATGCTCGCTATTTTTAGCGCAGCCCAGCTAGCCGACGCACAGCCATGGCTAGACACCCGAGATTCAGGTTTACGCGTCGATATAGAGCGGCTATCCAGTGCCGGTATTATTACAGTACCGATCAATACCCGCCCGCTGATGTGGTCAGGCATTCTCAATGACCTTGAAACCACCGACAGCAAAGCCCTGCCAGAACAGCTTAGGAACAGTTTTTCCCGGGTCATAAGCGCAGGCCGAAAAGCCACCCGCACCAACAGCCCCCAGCAATCAGTAAAGCTAACAGCAGCCAATCAATCCCAGCTGATACGACATTTTGGTGATAGCGCCCGCGAGCAGGGCGAACTCAGCCTGCGTCGCAGCGCAATCTCCGAGCACTTTGCCTACAACCTAGAAGTCACCAAAACAGTCAGCCCCTGGGATGGTGAAAACAGCCATTACGACAATAGCTACTTCGCCGTAGTACTGGGCAACTGGATTGGTTCAATCGGCAGCGTTGAACGCTGGTGGGGGCCGTCCTGGAACAGCAGTTTAATCCTTACCAACAACGCCCGACCCACCACAGGCCTGACCCTGCAGCGCAATTATTCAGACCCATTCGAATTGCCAGTATTGGAATGGTTGGGGCCCTGGACCACCTCAATGTTTATCAGCGAACTCGATGACCAGCGAGTTATTAAAGATGCCAAACTGCTCGGTATGACCCTCGGCTTTCGTCCCACCCAAGCAGTGGAAATTAACCTGCGGCGCAGCGCTCAATGGGGCGGCGAAGGCAGACCGGAGAGTCTTAAAAACTTTTTCGAACTGTTAACCGGCATCGCCGATAACTGTGACGACCTAGCCTGTAAAGTTGATGAGCCAGGCAACCAATTGGGCGGCATCGATATCCGCTGGGATCTGCCATGGCTGGATGCATCAATCTATGGCCAAACCGTCGGCGAAGATGAAGCCGGTGGACTGCCATCCCGCCGCGCCCACCAGGCCGGCATACAGGTTAATCTCAATATGCAGTGGTTTGAAGGCGCAGTGTTTCTTGAGTTCGATGAAACCAGCCTTAAATCAGCCCCCAAGCGATTTAACGGACTCTATACCCACGGCATCTACCGCACCGGTTATCGTTATCAGGGCCGATCCATAGGTGCCACCTGGGACAATGACTCCAGCATTACCAGTCTCGGTGCCGTCGGCTATCTAGCCAATGGCGATAAAGTCGAGGCGCGATACAGCCATGGTGATATCAATATCGATAGCCTTAGCGGATCGCCAACAGTGCATACAATCAACACCACAGGAACAAAACTTAATACCCTCGCCGCAAAATGGCAGCGAGAATTTGTCTGGGGCGAGCTGGAAGTAGAGGGGCGCTATACAGACAAAATAATTGATGAATTTGGTCGCCAGGAAGATAAATTACGTGTGGCAGCATCGCTTAACTACTACTTTTAATAGTGCTAACAATAGTAACGGAAATGTCATCCCGACAAAGCACAGCGACGAGGGATCTAAGGGTCTCGCACATAGGTTCGAACTGAGAATAAAAAACGCTTTAAAAACAAAGAAAACACAAAGGAATTGTTAACAGTTTATGGATAAAACTGAAAGGAAGAACACCAAGGGAATCATCCTCGCCGGGGGCTCAGGTACACGCCTGCACCCGATCACATTGGCAGCCTCAAAGCAGCTATTGCCAGTCTATGACAAGCCGATGATCTACTACCCATTGTCAGTACTGATGCTGGCTGGGATCCGTGAGATATTAATTATCTCAACCCCCATCGACCTTCCAGGGTTCCAGCGCATGCTCGGCGACGGCAGTCAATTTGGCATAGAACTCAGCTATGCCGAACAGCCATCCCCCGATGGACTGGCCCAGGCCTTTATTATTGGCGAAGAATTTATCGGCGAGGCCAATGTCGCCCTGGTACTCGGCGACAATATCTTTTACGGCCAACACTTCACCAGCATCCTCGAAAGCGCCGTCGCCACAGAGCAGGGCGCCACCATCTTTGCCTACCATGTCAACGACCCGGAACGATTTGGTGTGGTTGAATTTAACGCTGCCGGCAAAGCCATCAGCATCGAAGAAAAACCCCAGGCGCCAAAATCCAGATACGCCATCACCGGCCTGTATTTTTACGACAACGACGTTATCGAAATCGCCAAAAGCATCAAACCCTCAGCTCGCGGCGAACTGGAAATCACCGATATCAACAACGCCTATCTAGAGCGCGGCGACCTGCATGTAAGTCTGCTTGGCCGCGGCTTTGCCTGGCTCGACACCGGCACCCACGACACCTTGCTCGAAGCCAGCCAATTTGTGCAAACCGTCGAACATCGCCAGGGCCTAAAAGTCGCCTGCCTCGAAGAAATCGCCTATCAGCGCGGTTGGATCTGTGAACAGCGCCTGCAAAAGCAAGCCAGTGCACTGCAAAAAACCGGCTACGGTCAATACCTGCAAAAAGTGGTCGAGGGCTACAAATGAATATTATTGAAACCGGCATAAGCGGCGCAGTGATTATTGAGCCGCAAGTATATGGCGATACCAGAGGTTTCTTTATGGAAACCTTTCAGGCCGAACGCTACAGCAAGCAGGCCCATATCGACCTGCCCTTTGTGCAGGACAACCACTCGCGCTCAACCCGAGGCGTATTGCGTGGACTGCACTTTCAGAAAACCAAACCCCAGGGTAAGTTAGTGCGTGTTGTGCGCGGCGAAGTCTTTGATGTAGTCGTCGACCTGCGTAGAGAATCCCCCAGCTTTGGCAAGTGGCACGGCGTCTGGCTATCCGAAGAAAACCACCGTCAGTTCTGGCTGCCCCCGGGCACCGCTCACGGCTTTGTAGTCACCTCAAACAGCGCCGACTTTGAATATAAATGCACCGACTACTACGACCCCAGTGACGAAGGCTGCCTGCTGTGGAACGACCCACAACTCAAAATCGACTGGCCAATAGCCAAGCCCAAACTCTCGGATAAAGACAAAGCAGGGCAGAGCTTTGCAGAATTAGTCGCGGAGTTAACCCCATGAAACTATTGATTACCGGCGCCGCCGGTCAGCTGGGCAAAGCCTTTGTCAGCGAACTAAAAGCCAACAAACAGATTCAATTCTCAGCCTACAGTCGCGGCGATCTGGATGTCACCTGTGTCGACGAAGTACAGACCGTGATCGCCCGCGAGCGCCCCGACTTTGTTATCAACACCAGCGCCTATACCCAGGTCGACCTCGCCGAGTCTGAAAAAGACAACGCCTACCTGGTTAATGAAAGCGGCCCAGCCAACCTCGCCGAAGTCTGCAATCGGCTGGATATACCCCTGGTACATTTCTCCACCGACTATGTATTTGATGGCAGTAAAAAAGGATCCTGGGCTGAAGATGATCCCACAACACCACTGGGAGTCTATGGCGCCAGTAAACTGGCCGGAGAGAAAGCCATCACCCAGATACACAGCAAACATCTGATCTTTCGCACCAGCTGGATTTTTTCTGAATACGGCCACAACTTTGTTAAAACCATGCTGCATGTCGGCTCTATGCGCGAACAGATCAACGTGGTCGACGACCAGATAGGCAAGCCCACCTCCGCCAGAGAAATTGTTCGGCTCATAGTGTCGGAAATACTGCCAAAAGCCGAAAACCACTGGGGTATCTATAACCTCGCTCAACCAGATGCCCTTAGCTGGCACGGCTTTGCCCAGGCAATCTTTGAACAGGCCCGCAGCCTCGACAACGAAAACTACTGGAGTCATTACCTGTTGGTTCTTGATCTACTGCCCATCTCCAGCAGTGAATACCCGACGCACGCACAGCGCCCCGCCAACTCCGAATTAGACACAGCAAAGATTGAACGCACCTTTGATCTGAGTATAAAACCCTGGCGAGAAACCCTTAATGAGACCCTGAGAGCGCTGAGAGATAATGACTGACTTCGAACCACGCAATATCCTCGTCACCGGCGGCGCAGGCTTTATCGGCAGCAACTTCGTGCGCCATATGCTCGCCAATGACCCCGAGGTATGCATTATCAACCTCGACAAACTCACCTACGCCGGATCAAAGGACAACCTGCATGGGCTGCCCAATCAACACCGCCACCATTTTGTACAAGGTGATATCGGCGATCAAAGCCTAGTCGCCAAACTGCTAGAGCAATATCAAATCGACAGCATTGTGCACTTTGCCGCCGAAAGTCATGTCGACCGATCCATTAGCGGCCCCAGTGAATTTATTCAAACCAATGTTATCGGCACCTTTGTGCTGCTCGAAGCCGCAAGAGCCTACTGGCAAAAAGCCAACGGCCTCGACAGCCAAAAATGCCGCTTTCACCATATCTCCACCGACGAAGTCTTTGGCACGCTGAGTCCCACAGACCCAGCGTTTACAGAAACCACCGCCTATGCCCCAAACTCGCCATACTCCGCCTCCAAAGCCGCATCAGACCACCTGGTAAGAGCCTGGCACCACACCTATGGACTGCCCGTCACCACCAGCAACTGCTCCAATAACTACGGTCCCTGTCAGCACGCCGAAAAGTTTATACCCACGGTTATCAGCGCCTGCCAACAGCAAAAGCAGATACCCATCTATGGCGACGGCAGCAATATACGCGACTGGCTGTATGTCGAAGACCACTGCACCGGCATCGATGCCGTAATACGCAGAGGCCAGCTGGGCGAAACCTACAATATAGGTGGCATAAACGAATGGGCCAATATAGATATCTGCCATCTGATCTGCGACTTAATGGACAAACAAAACCCAAGCGCAGCCCCCCACCGAAAACTGATTAGCTTCGTCACCGACCGCCCCGGCCACGACTGGAGATACGCCATAAACGCAGAAAAAATAGCTAAAGAAATCGGCTGGCGCCCCCGCGAAACCTTCGAAACCGGAATAGCCAAAACAGTGGAACAGCAATGCTTAGCAGAAGCCTAGTAAATCCACTGTCATTCCGACAGAGCCCTCTATTAACCCTGTCATCCCGACAGAGCGAAGCGACGAGGGACCTCCATAAGGTTTCTCCCGCTGGTCGAAATAACATAAGGACCGTCACCCCAGCACCCCGACGTCACCCCAGCGAAGGCTGGGGTCCACCCCTAAACAAGGAACAGAGCAATGCAGAATAATATGCAAACCAGCCAACCAATAGACGACGAAATCGATCTGCGAGAACTCGTAGCCGTCCTCTGGTCCGGCAAAAAAACCATCCTCAGCGTCACAGCCCTGTTCGCCGTAGTAGCCGTCATAGTCGCACTGCTAATCCCCAACCAATATCAAGCCACAGCAGTCGTCTCTCCAGCACAAACCGGCAACAGCTCAATGTTGGGGGCCATGGCATCCCAATTTGGTGGACTCGCCTCATTAGCCGGTATCAAAGTCCCAAAAGAAGAGGGTGGAGAAACCCAAGCCGCCATGGAAATATTGCAATCATGGAGCTTTATCGAAGAATTTATAAAAACCAATAACCTAGCCGCAGACGTATTCGCCGCCGACGGCTGGAATAGAAAATCCAACCAGCTTACCTACAGCAGCAGCCTCTACGACAGCCAGCAAAAGCAATGGGTCAGAACCCCGCCAGCCGGTAAAACCATCGAACCCACCAGCTGGGAACTCTATAAAGAATTCTCCGAACGCCTCACCGTCACTACCGATAAAAACACCGGCATGATATCCATATCTATCGAACATTATTCCCCCATGCTCGCCAAGCAATGGCTAGACCAATATATCATCACCATCAACGACTATATGCGTACCAGAAAACTTGAGCAGACCAACAGCAATATTGAATATCTCGAAGCCCAGATTGAGAAAACCGCCATTGCCGGGATGAAAGAAATCTTCTATCAAATAATTGAAGAACAGATCAAAAACAAAATGCTCGCCGAAGCCAGCCCGGAATACGCCTTTGTCACCGTCAGCCACGCCATGGTGCCCGAGGAAAAATCGACCCCAAAAAGAGGGTTGATCTGCATCCTGGCAGTGCTGTTAGGCGCCATGATTTCTATATTTTTGGTGCTGATAAGGCACTACAGCAAGCAGCCCCAGAGCAACAAAAAAGTTGTGGATGCCTGATCTTGAGCAAATACAAAAAAATAACCACATTTATCGGGAAATAAACTGGCAACGCCAGCACTTTGTACTACTTTTAACACATCGTTCACGGAATGTACGATGAGGCCAAAAACTGGCCAAAGTCATATAAAAGCAGGAGCTCATGACGGGCTTCTGCGGTAGCCTGTCAGGAGGAAATATCATGATTATGGACAACCAGGAATACTATTACCGCACCCTCAAGTTACTGCAAAAATCTCCCGAACTCACGCAGCGCCAGATAGCCGACAAACTCGGCGTCAGTCTCGGCAAAGGCCATTACGTCGTCAAAGCCCTGATTGATGTTGGCTTCCTCAAAAACACCAGTTTCGCAAAGCCCGATAGCAAGATTGGCCATATGTATGTCTTGACGGCAAAGGGCGTGCGGGAGAAGGCACGGCTGGCCAAGCGATTTTTGAAGTACAAGCAGGATGAGTATAAGCGGCTGCAGAAGGAGATTCGGTCGTTGAAGGGTGAGGTGCAAAAAAGTTAAAGATCAATTATCGCAAGCAGAGGTCTGGCAACAGTCATATGGGTTTTATTATTTTGGATGACCAATAAATGTTTTTAGTTGGAGTGAACTATGCATCCCATGAAATCCTAAAAGAGTATTTGAGAAAATGGTCTGCTGTAGAGTCTATTACTCATATTGTTATTGTTGATTGTTTTTCGACTAAAGAAGAATTGGTGCGGGTTAAAAGAATGTGCGCTGAAACTGATAGATGTACGCTTATAGCATTGGATAATGTCGGATATGGTACAGCACTCAATATAGGCCTCGAGAAAGTGATTAGCTTGACCGATAAGGGGTCCCAATTTGATCAGGATGTCATCGTGTTATTCGGTAATATTGATGTGTTACCTCTGCAAGTTTCAGCGCAATCTCTAAGCCATTCTGAAGTTCCATTGCTCAATATTTATGAGAGAGGGAAGCAGAGAAACCCTTTTTTAACGGCCTTTCAAGCGCATTTTTTGTGGGTGGCAAAATTAGCATCTAAACATAAGTCTCGAATTCTATTGAATATATGGAAGGCCATATACAGATTTACAAAGTACATTCCGTCAAAGGGAATCTATGCAGTTCATGGCGCAATGTTCGGTCTACGTGTTAGTCAGCTCAAACTGTGCACTCCAATCTTTGATTCAAGAGTGTTCCTCTATTGTGAGGAGCTTTTCTTTGCCAGAGCAATTCACAGATCTGGTTTAAAGCTTGCTGTGTCTAATATTGATGTGGAGCATATAGGATCAGTATCGACATCTCAGACCATCAAAAAAGATAGACAAATATTTTTCGAAAATTGGTGCCTATCAAGCAATATATTTTTCGGAATCGACGAGAATAAGTCGTGACACTGTTAATAATCTCGGGCTCTGTGCTTGGTTTAAGCCTGTTTGTTGAGACATTTGGGTTTTTTTTACGCTCGGCTGGTGCAAGTTTATCTTTAAGTTCATTGGGTTATTCGCTGCATGTGCAATTAGCGACTTTTTCAAGGTTGGGTACATTTATAGGGATGCCCTTGGTCGGGTTTCTTTTGGATAGCGGAACGTCTCCGGAAGTTGTCAGTATTCTTCCTCTTATGGTATCTGGTATTTTTATAAGTTTTGCAATTCTAGTGCTTTATATACCATCTAAAATTGAGAAGTTCTCAATTGCATTGTTTTTCTTTATGGGCCGAAAAATATCGAGATTAGATGTTCCTTCTAATAGGGAAAGAACATCGCTTGTAGATGTAAATCCTTCCGAAGAAAAAAACCTATTTTGGTTAAGCTTGCTGTCACATCTGATAATAGTAATCGGGTTCTATCTGATGATTGTTCTTGCTTCAATGTTTAATGATTGGCGGGTTACTATTATGCAGTCAACCCCGCTTTTGACGGCTGCTGGTACATTATTGTCAGTTATCTATTTTGATCCAAGGGCTTCGACATTAATTGATAAAAGTAAAGATCCATTTTCTGCTACGACAATAATTATGCGCGCACGTCTTACTTCAATGTGCATGATATTCACAATCTCAGGCTTGTTGTTAGTAGCCCTAAATGTCTAATATTATTACAGTATTTTTTATCACAGTGCATATAGCCCCATTTTTATTTATTAGGTCGGGGCATAGCTTAGCTTCTTTTTTGTTTGTGATTTATATTTTCACAGCCTATCTATTAGGCTGGTATATGGCGCGAATCTTCAGTAACCAGAATCAGCAAAAATCAAGCATGATTAGCTTTACGAAATGTCGCTCACATAGCCTTATTGCTGTGGCATCTGCCTATTTATTGTTGCGAGTGCCTTATGTTACCGAAATATTTCAGGCATTTGTGTCTGGTGATTTTGCAACTTATGCGTTGCAGCGTGCAAAGGCTCGGTACAGTGGTGAATCCATGGGATTTATCTACAACATCGGAACTGCAATGTTTATCTGTTTTCTTGGGCTTGCAGGTACATATATCGGTATTTATCAGCAAAATATCGTTAAAGCATACAAACGTGATAAATCAAAGCAGTCTGTGTTGTTGATACTGTCGCTAATTGTTCTGATGATTTTAGTCGAGTCCTCAAGCCTTGCAAGAGCTGGTGTAGTGATGGCCCTGACTGTATTCTTTGCCAATTATCTCTATGCAAAGCGTATTGATTTTCAAAATATTGCTTACCCAAAGCTTATGATTTTTGGTGCAAAAATTACTTTTTTTATGTTGCTAATCTTTTATTTTTCAGCATACTTCCGCCTGTCTGATAACGCTGATGTAGCAGCATTATTGATTGAAAAAACCTATGTGTATTTTATCGGTCCCCATGAGTCATTTTCAACATGGCTAAGTCGTAGTCATGAGAGTCTATTTACCAGCTATGGATATAACACATTTACGTCGGTTTTTAAGCTGCTGGGCGTAAGTACTCAGCAAGGACATTATGATAAATTTCTTGACTCGCAGACCAATATATTTTTGTTATATCGGGGATTGCTTCAGGACTTTGGTCTTATATTAACTGGGGTAATTGTTATTGGACTTTCTTATCTTGCAAACTATAGCGATGCTTACTTGCATCGACTTCCAGGCCTAGTTATTGCAGCAAAAGCATCTGTTTGTATGCTCCTTTTTTTATTTATTTCACCATTTATATTCACAACATTCTTAGTTGGATTTGTTTTGTCTAATGTTCTTCAAAAAACTGTTTATAAACGAGTTCAATACCCATGTTAGAGCCGACTGTTCATTGCTATTGCGACTTCTCTATATCAAATGATGCTGTAGCTGCACAAGTAGAAGACGTGTTGCAAGGTGTAAGCAAAGAGTTTGGCTTTCAAGAACAATTTATTCGTTATACAGCCTGCGAGGATCAGGGGTGGACAGGGAATATCTTAAAGGCTATGGAAGGTCTCTCTGATCAAGACTATTTTTTTGTTTGGTTCGATGATTTATTAGCTGAAAAGGGAGAATTAAGCCTAGCAATATCTTCAGGAATAAAACAACTGGGTGATTATTCATATATAAGAATAACTGGCAGGCCCTCACCTGTAGGGGACGATGTAGGTAACGGTTTCAAGCTTATCTCCGAAAATGAAAGTTATCAGTGTTCGCTAGTAGGCAGCCTGTGGTCGATTGGCTACTTTAAATCGCTTGTTACTCAAGCTGATACCCCTTGGGAAATAGAGGGTAAAAAGCATAAAGGCACTGCTATTGGAGCAGTAAGTAGGCTCAATATTAAAAATACTAAAATAAAGGGTAAGGATAATGTTTTTCATCATCCACGGCCGACTTTTACTCTAGAAAATGTCTTGGCAAGCATTCCATGGGGAATCAAGAGGCTGGTGCGGGAAACTCTTTGTAGGTTCCCTAGATTCTATCATTGGCTTTATTCAAAATAATTCGACGGAAGAGTAAATGGATTTACTGGCCACAAGCATTAGCTTTTTTGGTAATTTGATTTTCAGGCTCTTGGAGAAAATACCAGGGATAAACTTCTGCCAGATATTACATGGACCTGATGATCTTCAGTTCCTTTTAATACCAAAGTGTGGCACTCGATCCCTGCGTAATGCGGTTCTTAAATACCATGACAACCCTGTGACAGCAAAATGGAGGGCATGGTCATATATTCACTACACTGCAAAAATTGATGAAAAAAACCCTTATGTTGTTGTTCTAAGGCCACCTTTAGAACGGATTCACTCCTGTTGGAAGCAAAAGGTGAGTTCCGAGCGGAGCGGTACAATATTTTATTTCTGGCAATATTATCCGATTATTCGCCCAGATATGGGCTTTGGTGAATTCCTTTCAGCAGTTGCCAAGATTCCTGCTCCACTTCGAGAGAAGCATTTTATTTCATTGAAATACCTCATTAACGGAGCCGATATAAACCTTTGTCAATTTGTACCATTGGCTTCTTTAGAGTCAAAGTTACATAACTGGTTTGGGATTGTGGTTGCTTCTGCTAACAAAACCACTAAAACTGAAATATCGGATGTAAATGCCAGGATTTTTGAGCAAATTTTAGGGGCAGATTACGCCTTAGATACCCAGTTATACCAAAAGGCAGTAGTTACCTCTGGCCATACGGAGCTACTTTGATGGCAACTGTATCGGTAATCATCCCCTGTTTTAATTCTTCTTCAAGAATCCAGGCATGTGTTCAGTCAGTTTTGGACCAAACCTATGCTATATCCGAGATCCTGGTTTATAACGATGGGTCTACAGATAATACGGAAATGGTTCTACGTGAGTTGGAGTTTAGCAATAAGTTAATAAAAGCTTGGTCTGGTGAGCAAACACGTGGCGCGGGCTACGCGCGTGGTTTTCTGCTAAAAAAGGCATCATCAGATTTTGTTGCCTTTCTGGATTGTGATGATCTATGGAAGGAAACTAAATTAGCACAGCAGATGGAGATCATGTCGAGGGATGACAATACGGTTATTGTATTTTCAGGGTATGAAATCTACAAAGATGGAATTCTACTTGGATATCGCCGACCATTTCCAAAGGTTAGCTTCTGGTCAATGCATATTTCTAATTGGATACCGATGAGTACAGCGGTAGTTAGAAAGTCAGCAATTGGAAGCGCAGAGATGCCAATTATGCGGCGGCGGCAGGACTATGTTTACTGGCTATCCATATTAAAAAACAACCCGCAAGGACTTGTTAAAAGTGCTCCTGAATCTTTAGCAATTTACAATCGAGGCGCGACTTCATTATCTTCATCGAAGTTAAAAAATCTTGCTTATAACTACAGAGTATTTAGGGATAATTTGCATTATAGCCCGTATTCTTCGGCATTTTTCGTCTGCTTAAATTCAATAACAAGAGTTTTCAGAAAGTAACACTATCACTTTAAATTTAGGGAAATACAGCTGAGTATCGATACCGATACGGGCCTGTCTTAAATTAACAACAATGCAAGGATTGCTTAATGTTAGATAAACCAATAACTGTAGTTGGCGGAAACGGATTCGTTGGGTCTCGATTATGTAATAGGCTCGCCAGAAGTGGTAAGGAATTCACTGTATTTGATACACAGCCAAGTACGACATTTCCCAACAGCACAGTTATCGGGGATATTTGTAACTCAATAGATTACCGTGCCATTCCTGAGAGTGATATTTTGATCAATTTAGCGGCGGTTCATCGGGATGATGTGCGGCCACTTTCTCGTTATGACGAAGTTAATGTCGGTGGGGCGGAGGTGCTATGCAACTATGCGCGTCAAGCTGGCATCAATAAGCTCGTGTTTACTAGCTCAGTAGCTATTTATGGCTTTGCGCCTGCAGATACAGGTGAAGATGGTGAGCCTAACTACTTTAATGACTATGGCCGAACAAAGTATTTGGCAGAGCAGGTTTATAAAAAGTGGCAAGCGGAAGACCCAGACAACCGTTCTTTGGTCATCGTAAGGCCCACAGTTATCTTTGGTGAGGGTAATCGAGGTAATGTCTGCAACCTATTTACACAGATCGCCAGGAAGCGGTTTTTAATGTTTGGTAATGGCAAGAACCGTAAATCCATGGCCTATGTTGAGAATGTAGCAGCATTCCTGGAATCCAGCCTTGATTTCCCTCCAGGCTTACATATTTATAATTATGTTGATAAGCCTGATCTGGATATGAACACATTGGTTTCAACCGCCCGTAAGACATTGTTTGGTAAAGCCAATGTAGGGATTAGATTGCCCAAATTTGTTGGGATTGGCATTGGTTATCTTGCCGATGGTATTACAAAGATCACAGGTAAGTCATTGCCGGTTAGTAGTATTCGAGTGAAGAAATTTTTAGGTACTACACAGTTTGGCTCTGCGGTTCATAAAACTGGGTTTGTGGCACCTGTAAAGCTTGAAGATGCCATCGAAAAAACGTTGCGCTATGAGTTTGTTGGGGATGATTCTGATCAGCCAAATTTTCTTATGGAATAAAAAAACAAAGATTTTCGTTATAGAAATAGCTCACCTATTGGCATAGGTTCTATAAACTTTTCGTAAATATTAGGAGCAATAAGTGATAAGGAAATATTTGAAGCCTTTGGTTTCTATGTCGCCAGTTTTAGAAAAGCTGTATCGAGATATTCGTGATGAGTTACAACTCACAAAAAAGCCAAAGTTATGCCCGCTTGGTTTTAAATTTTCGGGTAATCCTACAATGGAGAGAGGGGACTTTGAAGCCGTTGAAACAGATATTGTTTTGTCACTAATGTCTAACGTTGAATATGTTATTAATGTTGGTGCTAATATTGGCTACTACGTATGCCATGCCTTGTCTCAAGGAAAATCTGTCGTGGCATTTGAACCAATGATGGCAAATCAAAAAGGTCTAATGGCCAATGTTATTGCTAACGGCTGGGAAAGCAATGTTGAGGTATTTCCAGTTGGATTGTCTGATAAAACCGGAATTGTAAAGATATATGGAGGTGGTACTGGCGCTTCCTTAATTAAAGGCTGGGCTGGGCAGCAGTATTCCACTTGTATACCTGTGTCTACTATGGATTTAATTCTAGGAGATCGATTTTCTGATAAAAGATCACTCATAATAATTGATATAGAAGGGGCTGAACTTTCAATGTTGCAGGGGGCAAAAAAAATGCTCTCTGCGAATGTTAAGCCTTTATGGTTCATAGAAATTTCTGTAACTGAACATCAACCTGATTGTGTAGAAATTAATCCATATTTGTTTGAGACATTTAATCTTTTTTACAATGCAGGTTATTCTGCCTATACCGCTACTTCATCGAGTCGAAAAGTATATATTGATGAGATTAGAGCTATAGTAGCTTCAGGTAATGATTCCCTGAAAACTCATAATTTTATATTTGTTCACGACGATACCGAATCGCATTTTCCTTTATAAGTTGGCCCTGCAGAAAATGCACATTCATCGTTTTTTCTTTTCAGGCCATTGTCTAAGCGCCATGATGGTGATGTTTTTATTTTAACTATAGGGATTCCGTACCGATTTGGTGCATTGCTTGGTAGTTTTTGGGGAGTACAGATATCAAGGCAGTAGAGAGATTGTGGTTGTTAGTAGTTGAGATCCCTCGTCGCTACGCTCTGTCGGGATGACAAATTGGCGGCTCTGTCGGGATAATAAGTTACCCTAGTTAATTAGATTCACACTACGATAATAATGTTTAAACAAAAAGCCTGGCTAACTTGCCGGGCTTTTTTTTTATTGGAATTCTCCCATCTATTCACTCGTGAATTATTATGTCCTTTTGCCTCCTCTCAAACCCCCTTATTTACAAGTTTATCCCATTTTATCTATTCATTTGAATAGCCTTCCGATTTCTCTTAGGTTTGCTATAAGTCTGATTTACCAGTATATTTTTACACATAATGTTTATGTTCAAGCGATGAATTTAGATTGATTTGGGTCATGTGCTGAAGTATTGTCCCCCGCGCTCTGTTGGCGTAAAAATGGTGCATTAATAACCAAGATCAACATTAGATTGATTAGGGTTTCTCTTAAGATTTTGACAGGTGATTGTTATCTCTAATTGGGTTCTATCCAAAAAGGACTTTATCCAGATTTCTCTCGTGGCGGTTTTTGCTGGCATTTGTTTCGGGGTGGTGGGTTCCGCTATTACTCTTCTTTTGCAGTGGTTTTCGCTTCAGCAGACCGGAATTGATTCGGCTAGCAAGCACGGGATTAGCGATCGCAGTTCATCGCGCCTTGGTGGTCTGTCTTTGATGGTAGCTGTCATGATGTTCTTTGCGGTCTCTTATTATCAGGATAGCGCTACCTTTCTCTCGGGCCTGGCTGGCTATGGAAATCATAGGTTCGGCATCTTTGCGATTATGTGCTGTGCTGCCATGGGGCTTGCTGAGGATCTAAAGGCTGATTTTCTCTCGCCACTTATTCGTCTTGCCTTGAAATTTTCCCTTTTCGCTGGAATTATCTTTGTCTGGCCTGAACTTGTTCCCGAGTCTTTGGGGATGGCTGGCTTGGATTATCTTCTTTCGCTGCCGTTTGTCGGTGCGCTTTTGCTGATTATTTTTTTGGTTGGCTTTATCAATGCTGTGAATATGGCGGATGGCGCTAATGGCCTGGTACCAGGTGTCGCGTTCTTTTCTATTCTGGTGTTTTATCTGCAGACGGGCAGGGTGGTCGATTATAGCTTTATGTCGGCCTGTGGCGTATTTTTGCTTTTCAATGTTGTTACTGGCCGCCTGTTTCTGGGTGATGCTGGTACCTATGGGTTGGGGGCTGCGCTGGCGATATATGGGCTGGTGTTCTTTAATGCCGAGGTCTTTTCTCTGGCCTTTCTAGCGTCGTTGTTTGCTTATCCCTGTATCGATTTCCTGGTCAGTATTGTAAGAAGAATATTGGTGGGCCGTTCGCCGTTTTCACCGGATAATGATCACCTCCACAATAGAATACATTTCTATCTGCGGCCTAAGTTCCGCTCTCGGGTGGCGTCTAATTCGCTGACTGGACTGCTTGTTTCCGGGTCGACTTCAGGTCTTGTGCTGCTTGGATATGTCAATGAGTGGTGGCCTGCTTCTAGTAATGAATGGGCTTATTTCTTTGTTTTTGAGTCCGTGATATATGCAATTGCCTTCTATTTGACGGGCCTTCGTCACAGGGCGACACAGCATGCAGCGGCTATTTAGGCTTTTCTGCCATAAAGCTTTTATCCGTTATCTCCTCATATTCCCGCTTTAATTTTCAGTATTAAATCTCTGGTATTAACTACTTCATATTAAAAATTAGTCTTTATTTTAAGACTAATTCTGTTTGCTAATATTCGGTAAGTGTTTATAAGCTGAATTACTCCTGTCTGACCTGTCGATAGCAGTCGATAGCTGTCTTCTAGCGAGCGATTAATGGCTGTTCCTTTTTTGTCGTGTAGTGCGCGTTTCACAATAGACTTTTTTTCCAGGTTAGGGGTCGAATAAATAATCCAGTTTTACCTAACCGGCTTTATTATCGGTCTGAGTTCTGGCGTTGCTATGCTGGTTTATTTATAGGCTTGGCGGACTATTGCGGGCTAATTTTTCTAGCTATTGAAGCTGTACTGCAGCTCTGAATTTATGGGGTTTTCTAAAAGTTAATTCAGAGGTGAATAATTAGTGCTAACCCATTTATACGCAGCCCATGATCGCGTGGATTACTTGTCTTTGTATGTTAATATTATGAGTTATGTTCAAGGTTCGAACCATGAAATTACGGATGATTATATATTCTCTCTCGCAAGGGCCAGATTACCTGGTCCTGCGGTAGCCTGCCCGGCCATAAGTAGCACTCTCTTAAAAAAATAAAATAGCTGCTGTGGGGTGCGTGGGTGTGGGTTTAATTACCTGTATATCAATATCTCAACGGAAATTAATCAATGAAATTGCTTGTCCCTGGTGGTGCCGGTTATATCGGCTCTCACATGGTGAAATATCTTCAGGACCGCGACCATGAGGTTGTGGTGCTGGACGATTTCTCCACTGGCCATGAGTGGGCGGTTAAAGACTGTGAAATTCTGCGCGTTAATCTGCTTGATCAGGCAGAGCTGGCGACCTGTTTAAAAGGGCGGCAGTTTGACGGTGTAATTCATTTTGCGGCTAAGTCTCTGGTAGGCGAGTCGGTTGTGCAGCCGGATCTCTATTATCGAAATAATGTGGTGGGTTCGCTGAATCTTATCAATGAGATGTTGCGCAACGATATCAATAATCTGGTGTTCTCATCTACTGCGGCGATTTTTGGCAATCCTGTTGCTGAGAAAATTGCCGAAGACCACCCGAAAAATCCGATTAATCCCTACGGCCAGAGCAAGTTGATGGTTGAGAATCTGTTGTTAGATATTTGCTCGGCCTACGATTTTAATGCGGCCTGTTTTAGATACTTTAACGCTGCTGGTGCGGATCTGTCTGGCACCATTGGTGAGGATCATGATCCGGAGACCCATCTGATTCCCAATGTGTTGAAGGCGGCGATTGCCGGTGGTAATTCTCTGAAGGTGTTTGGCAATGATTACCCTACCCATGACGGTACCTGTGTGCGCGATTATGTCCATGTGACTGATCTGGCTCAGGCGCATCTGTTGGGCTTGGAGTCTATGCGAGCGGATGCCGGCGGTTTTTCTGCCTACAACCTGGGTAACGGCAATGGTTTTTCGGTGCTGGATGTTATCGGGAGTTGTGAACGGGTGGTGAATAATTCGATCAGCTATCAGATTGATGGCCGACGTGCTGGGGATCCAGCAGTTTTAGTGGCGGACAGTGGCAAAGCGTTAAGCGCGCTTGGCTGGACGCCTGAATTTGACCAGCTGGATTCGATTGTCGGCAGTGCCTGGCAATGGCACAAAGGTCTTGGGGAAAGGTAAGAGGAATTTTATGTCTATTTGCGCTGTGGTTATGGCCGGTGGGTCTGGTACCCGTCTTTGGCCGATATCTCGTGCCACACACCCAAAGCAGTTCTTGGCGCTGGAGACTGAGGCGACAATGCTTCAGGAGACGATGAGCCGTCTTGTAGATTTGAAGATTGATTCGTCGGTGACAATCTGTAATGAGGAGCATCGTTTCTTTGTTGCTGAACAGCTGCGTGAAATAGATCAGTTGGGTTCGATAATACTCGAGCCTGCGGGTCGCAATACGGCCCCTGCGATTGCTTTGGCGGCGCTGACTGCGGAAGATGATCCTCTGTTGCTGGTACTGGCTGCAGACCATGTGATTAAAGATGCGGCGGCGTTTAACCAGGCGGTGTCCGCTGCAATTCCCCTGGCTGAATCCGGCAAGTTGGTGACTTTTGGTGTGGTGCCCACTGAGGCGCACACCGGTTATGGCTATATCAAGCGCGGTGCCGATAAAGGTGCCGGCTTTGATGTTGACCAGTTTGTTGAGAAGCCTACTAAGGCGGTTGCTGAGGGTTATGTTAGTTCTGGTGAGTACTACTGGAACAGCGGCATGTTTTTGTTTAAGGCGAGTCGCTATCTCGAAGAGCTGCAGAAGTTTCGCCCGGATATTTATGCTTCCTGTGAACTGTCGGTTAAGGGTGTTGAGCCCGATCTTGATTTCTTGCGTGTCGATAAGGCGGCTTTTGAGGCCTGTTCCAGCGAGTCGGTTGATTACGCGGTCATGGAAAACACGGCCGATGCCATGGTTGTGCCTATGGATGCGGGTTGGAGCGATATTGGTTCTTGGTCTTCGCTGTGGGATGTCAGTGAGAAAGATGCTGACGGCAATGCGGTGCAGGGCGATGTGATGCTCCATGATTCGACCAATTCTTATGTGCGCGCCAGCAATCAGTTGGTGGCTGCTGTGGGTGTGGATAATTTGGTGGTGGTTGCCACAAAAGATGTGGTGATGGTGGCGGATAAAAATAAGGTTCAGGATGTGAAACTTATCGCTCAGAAGCTTAAAGAACAGGCGCGTTCTGAATGGCAGCTTAACCGTGAGGTTTATCGCCCCTGGGGTAAATATGATTCGATTGATCAGGGTGAGGGTTACCAGGTTAAGCGAATCACGGTTAAGCCCGGCGCGAAGCTGAGTGTGCAGATGCATCATCATCGTGCGGAGCATTGGATTGTGGTGTCGGGTACTGCGAAGGTTACCAATGGCGACCGCACGTTTATGCTCAACGCCAATGAATCGACCTATATCCCAATTGGTGTTGTCCACTGCCTTGAGAATACAGGCAAGGTGAGTCTCGAGTTGATTGAGGTGCAGTCTGGTTCCTATTTGGGCGAGGATGATATCGTCCGTTTCGAAGATATTTATGGGCGCGTTGCTCAGCAGGTTAAAGAAGCCTGTGAGTAAGGTGCAAACGCCTAATGTGCTGATGTCTGCATTTGCCTGTGATCCGGTCCAGGCGGGTGAGCCCTATGTGGGCTGGAATTGGATGGGCGTATTGGCGCAGTTTTCTGATGTGACGGTTTTAACCCGTTCATATCACCGAGAGGCGGTTGCTGCGGCTGAATTTCCCGCATCGGTTAATTTTGTGTTCTTTGATCTGCCTTTTTGCTCGAAGCTAAACCACCGATGGAAATTTATTAAGCCTTACTATCTGTTGTGGCAGTTTTTTGCCTTTGTGTTTCTTAAGCTAAATGCTAAAAAGCCTTGCAATAAAAAGCCTTACGATATTGTTCATCATGTGACCTACAACGCGATTGATAGCGCTGGCTTCCTGTGGGCGCTGGATAAAGATGCGGCGTTTGTATGGGGGCCTGTGGGTGGCGGACAGTCGCCGCCTGAGGCGCTGAAAGAGGTTTATGGCACGGGCTGGGGTAAGCAGAAATTTCGTCGGGCGATGAAGACTCTGGTGTCGTCGAATCCTTTGATCTCTATGGCTGTAAATAGAAACTCTCATGTATTTTTTGCCAATGAAGATACTCAGAGGTTGCTGGCTGGTAAGTGCAGTTCTGAGTCTTTGATGCTTGAGACGGCGCTGCGTGACAAGGATATTATTCCCCAGAGTGAAATTGTTGTTAACGCTGATTCTCGCTTAAAGATCTGTTGGGTAGGGCGCCTGGAGGCTCGCAAGGGGCTGCCGATTATATTGGACGCTATCGAGGCCCTACCTAAGGATTTAGATTTTGAGTTGCTAATAATCGGCGATGGCCCGGAGAAGGATATGCTTGAGGCAAGGCTTAAAGCCTCTGCGTTTGGCGATAAGGTCTGCCATATCACCCAGCTGGAAAGATCTGAAGTGCTCTCGAGATTGAAGCACAGCGATATGATGCTGTTTTCCAGTGTTCAGGACACGTCGGGAAATGTTGTTATCGAGGCGATGGGTAATGGCGTTCCGGTTGTTGCTCTAAATCATCAGGGCTCGCAGGTGATGTTGAGACATGGTGGCGGTGTATTAATTGATATTCAGAGTTATGCCCAGGTGGTTGCAGCTTTTCGTGATGCAATCGTTGAGCTGGACGCTGACAGATATAGATTAAAGGCGCTCTCTATCGAGGCTCTAACTGTGGTGAAAGAGTTTCAAACATGGAATTCCCGCAGAAATCAGGTACAGGATGTATACAACCGTTTATTAAGTGATAAGGCGTAGTTGCTGTGCATATTCAAAAGCTTTCAGGATGGGCTCTGTATTATATTTTTTTGATACCGCTGTCGAGCCTTCCGGTTGTGGTGCAGTTAACGCTGATCCTGCCTATTATCGGTCTCTATGCGTTTCCTGGCTACCGTAATCTGCGTCTGTCACCTTTGGCATTTTGGGTTTTGTTTGGCCTGATCATATCTCTGGGTATTAATTTTATAATCATAGATTTTAACGCTGTGGTGGTTAAGCAGTCGAATCATTTTTTGCAGTTTATAGCGCTGTTTCCCTTACTTGTTCAGTGCTTTCGCGGGGCTATTCCTGAGCTCTTAAGAGTTGCCTCGAAGCTTAATACCCTGTGTTTCCTTGCTTTTCTGGTACTGATGAAGACGCTGTTTAACGGCGTTACCGGTAAAGTGTTTCTGTACCATGAGTTTGACCCATTGATGATGATACTGTTTGTCAGTGCGTTGCTGGTTTTTAGCAAGCAGCCAAAAGCTGTCGCCCTGACCGGCCTTTTGATTTTCGCTGTATTCATAATGACTATTACAGAACGCATGGTTTACAACTACCATCTGCTCATTCTGTTTATCTTTTGGATGGGTTTTTTAGGGAATATTTGGGTTATTTTAGCCGGGATTACGATCCTGATTTCAATTCCAATTATTGCCTATATGTTGCCTTCTGAAGTCATCGGGCTGATTTACCTGTGGGATCCGAATACTGGTATCAGGATTGACTTTATTCGCGGTGCCCTAAGTTTAATTGTTGATAATCCTACGACCGGCGTCGGTTTTGGTACGCCCTACAGGGATGTGGGTTTCAGTTACTTCGGCGAACACGGATTGCTTGACAGTTCGAGCAGAATTGTCAGGGTTCCCAACCATAACAGTATCGTTGATACAGTCCTAAGGTTGGGCTTTCCTCTGGCGACGATGTTATTTGCATTGATTTTTGTTAATGGTCCAAGAAAAGGGTTTGAGCCTCTATGGGGTTTCTTGGTTTTATCTGTTTGCTACGGCTTGTCTTTTGATGCCTGGTTTGAAGCTCAGTCGGAATTGGTTACCTTCCTTGCCGCTCTGTCATTGATTTACACCATTCAAAGAACCCCTTTGGATAAAAAGAGCCACATCGGGTAAGCATCTCTGGGATATAAAATATGAAGTTTTCGTTTAGACAAAGCGTTCTCAGTGCAATCAGAAAATACCTTTTTCTGCTTAAGTCCAGAGGGCATTTGAGCATCGGTAAAAACGTGCATATTGGGAAGGGCACGGTTATTTCTGGAATCCATAATCTGGTGATTGAAGACGATGTGTATATTGGTAAGTATTGCACTATCGAGTTCGAAGGTGTGATCGAATCCAAGACTATTATTGCCAATAACGTGGGTCTAGTCGGCAAGGCTGACCACGATGTTTTCGGCAATGATATTCCGGCCTTTGATGCTGATCTGGTAAGGGATCATAAGAGATTATCTTATCCGACCTATATCAGGCACGGCAGCTGGATTGGTTTCGGTGCGGTGGTTATGAGTGGCGTGACCATTGGCAAGAATGCAGTTGTGGCCGCTGGCTCAGTGGTTACCAAAGACTGTGAGGCCAATGCGGTGGTTGGTGGAAGTCCGGCTAAATTTATAAGGAAAAGAAATGATTAACTGTGCTTATAAATTACCAGAGATGTCTCTAGAAAATGTTTAAATTCGCCATTTCAAAGTTGCAGTCATTATTCTCGAAATACAAAGGGATAATGCCTGCGGTGGACCAGGCTTTTGTCAGTATCGCCAGCTTAACTATTAGCATCTTGATTGTTAGGTTTGTCGGTCTCGAGAATTTTGGTATTTACGCCTCGCTACTGGTTATCTCTTACTTTGGCGTTATGCTTTCAGATTCCAGTGTCTCTGCCTATATTGCCAATGTTGGTGAGCAGGAGAAGGGTTTAGAGGCTGAAGAAACATTTAAACTGCTTTTGGTTTCAGTCACTATTGCGCTTGTGGTGGCGCTGGTTGGCTGCCTGTATATCAACTATTTAAGTATTGGTGAAGATGAGTTTCTGGTTGTTATATTCGCCTTTATCGCTATTTATCTTCTCCATGAACAATTAAGAAAGTTCTATGTGTTGAAGGACAGATTTACCGCGCTTTTATTTCTTGATTTAACCACAGCGTCACTGCAGCTAATCGTTCTGGGCTTCTATTTGTTTCAGGATAAAGTGTCGCTCACCGATATACTGACTTTAATGCTGTCGACCAGAGTGCTGGTCTTAACGCTGTCGTTAATCCTGTTCAAAATAAATTTAAAGGTTAATTCTGGAGATTTTCTCGCCTTCTTTAGACGGTTTTATGCTGATGTGAGGTTCTTGATTCCCTCAGGTTTTATTAAGTATTTCAGTAAGCAGGGCTTCTTTATCGCCATGATGGCGCTGGTTACTCTGGAGCAGTTTGGACTTGTCTGTTTGGTTCAGGCGTTGTTTAAACCCTCGAATTTTATGCTGATGGCCTATGAGAACTATTTGCCGAAGCAACTCAAGGGAAAGTCTGAAAAGAAAGCTAATAAGATTTCGTTGAATTTTCTTATGGTTTACATGGCGATAGTTTTTGTCTCATTTACCTTTGCGCGCTTTGGTGATGGGATTATTCAGTCATTTGTGTTTAGCGAGTACATTATTGATAAGTACTTGATCTACTGCTGGGGGATGATCGCATTCTTCGGCGGGTTGTCACTGGTGCTAAGAGCAAGGCTGCGTGTCTTGTATGTGTCGAAAAAAATCCTTAATGCGACGTTTCTTAGTGGGCTGATTTCTTTAGGGCTGTTAGTGGCTGCCAATTTGTTGGGATTTGGCTACATAGAGATCATGTTATGTATGCTGGGTACCAATATTTTGTATTTTTCATTTTTGCTGCACGCCAATTTTAAGGTTAAGGCCACTGTTGTGGCTGGCAATTAATTTTATACACTTTCATTTATTATTTTAACGGATTTCACATTGAGTAATACAGATTTAAAATATCCTAACGTGTTTGTTCTTGGCGTACCGAGAGCGGGTACGACTTCAATACATTACGCCTTATCATCTCGTGGAGATATGTCGGTATCCAGTACCAAAGAACCTGGTTATTTACATTATTGTAATGGTGCGATTAAAAGCTTTAACGGGCCCGATGATAATATTGCGACGATTCGAAAAGTTCAGGATTATGCAGATTACGTCAGTCTTTTCGATTGGCAGAGTAAGTTTGTTGTCGACGTGACACCGAGCTATTTCTCCGATAGAGAGGCGCTGTGCAATATCGCAGAAAAATGCCAGAGTCCAAAGGTTATTGTGATCTTGAGAGACCCTGTTGACAGGGCATTTTCTCACTACAGCAAGTTTAAGTCACTCGGCAGGGAGACTCTGCCATTTTTGGATGCTCTGACTAAGGGTAGCGAACGGGTTTCCGCCGGTTGGAATTATAACTGGGACTATGTCCAGCAGAGTTCATACAGTAGTAATCTGTTGTTTTGTAGGGATAAGTTTGGCGCAGATAACGTCCATGTTGTCTTTTACAGCGATATTGTCAGTGACTCTGCTGGTGAATTGTTGTCGATGCTGAAATTCCTTGGGGCCGATACTGGAGATGTTCATGAGTTAGATAAGACAAACCTCTCTGGCGTGTATAAGTCGGGGTTTTATAAAGCATGCTTTGATTTTATAGATACCTATAAATATAGGGTCAGAAAGATTCTTCCCACGACTGTTTTGAATCGTATTTTGCCTTTTTTTCACAAGTTTAAGTCCAATGTCACGGTTAAAAATGAGTCTCTTTCTGATGCAGATAGAAAGGCCGCTATAGCGTTCTTTGAAGAAGATATTGCCAATTTGGAGAAGCTTGTTGGCCGTGATCTGAATGCCTGGAAATCTTAAAATAAATTAATTCTCTTTTTAAGTAAAAGCAGTAAATAACAAAAATAATAATAAACCTGAACTCTTTGCCCGGAACTAAAAATGTCACTTAGATCAAACCTCTACGCCGTTACCAAGCACTCTGCCGCTGGTGTTTATTACAGAGCTAAATCTTTAAGAAATGCTTTTGCTAACCCTAAGTATATCTTTTTGAATTGTATCCCCAAGTCTGGCACACATATGATCAATGGCATTGTTGAAGAGGTGATGCAAAATAATGTGTCTCTGCTCGAAGTCTCTGATATGGCGTTTAACGGTATGTTTTATGACTATGAAAATCATGAGTCAAAGATTCGATCGTTTCCCAGCAATGCCTTTGTACTAAGCCATCTCACTGCGGTTGAGTCGAACCGCAAGCTTATTGCCAATTATGGCGATAGACAGATTTTTCTCTACCGGGATCCACGGGATGTGGCGGTCAGCTATACCAATTGGGCGATGAAGCAAAGTCGATCTTTTATGTGCGATATCCTCAAAAGTCAGGCGTCTTTTGATGATGCTTTGTCGCTGGTGCTTAAAGGCTTTGCACCCTATGAAGTCGGAACCAACTACAAGGCTTTCCCGGGGGTATTGAAGTGGTATAGAGATTACCAGCCGTGGTTGAGCTGTCCAGATACCTTTGCATTGAAGTTTGAGGACATTATTGGTTTGCGTGGTGGTGGTGATGAAGATCTGAGATTTAAGGTGATTAAAGATCTCTGTGATTACTTGGCTGTGGATAAGAGCGCTGAAGATATTGCAGCAAAATTTGCCAGCGATACCTTCAATATAGATCCTAAAAAGTCGCATACCTTCCACAAGGGTATGGGCGGCAAAATTCATAACTGGAAGAAGTATTTTAAAGATCAGCACTTTAAGATTTTTGAAGAAAACGGTGGGGCCCAAATCCTGACTGCCTATGGATACGACGAGTAGTCGTTATATCAAGGCTCAGCGATTAAGGTTTGAGTGACAATATTATGAACATTATTTTACATATGGGATATCCGAAAACGGCGACGACGTTTTTGCAGGGTAATATTTTCTCAGTGGATAACAATTTAAATTTTCTTGGTTCAAATCAGGCGATTATCGCTGACATGATAAAGCGTTGTCGTGTCTTGTCCGATGAAGATTTTGATCTGGCTAAAGCGACTATTAGAGAGAATCTGGCAACTCTTTTAAGTGAAGATAAACTCAATGTTATCTCTCATGAACATCTGTTGGATGCTAAGGAGTTTCCGATTCCTGGTGGCGTTGATTTATCTCGCGCCTTTGTCAGAGTCCATGAGTTACTGGCCAGTTTTGGCGAGGTTAAGGTTATGTTTTTTATCAGAAAACATGACGAGATGCTTAAGTCCTACTGCTCTGAACACTTTATGTCGATGGTCTACTACAACATTACTATCAAGAGTATTCGCCGGCTGGTCAATAGAGAGAAGAGCACCAGAAAAGCCTTTTTGCTTAATCAGTTTCGCTATTTTGAGACCTATAATTTTTTATGTAATCAGGTTGGCGAGAATCGCGTCAAACTGTTTCTGTATGAAGAGTTTCGCGACAACAGAGATCAGGTATTACTCGATGTATATCGCTTTATGGGGGTTGCGTTTAACCCAGCGAACTTTGATTTAAGCAGGCGAGAAAATGCTTCTGCTGACAAAAATATTTTCAACAGGGTCGGCATGATTTTAAATAAACTTAGATGGTCTGATATTGCCAAGTTGCGCTTTTATGTCGCGGCATTTTTCTATTATCTGGACCCACTTAATAAAAACAAATACGATTTTGCTGACCTGCCGAATATGGCTGCTCAGATAAGCGATTACTTTGCCGCTGATACAGCGCTGTTTGAGCATCCAGAGATCAAAGAAAAATTGAATCGTTACAATTATCTATAAAAAAACAATCGATTGTATTGTTGCTTAAAAATTTAAGGACAGACTATAAGTGTCCAGTTATACCCACACAATTATAAAAAAAATCTTATCTGCCGACTTGGCAGTACCTATTATTTTGGAGGAAGTTATGGGAGTAATTAGCCTAGAACTTAATGAGCTAAATTTTGATGTTGTTAAACAGTATATCGCCGATGGGGAGCTCTCTAATTTTTCAGCTCTTCTTGAGAAGTGCCAGATAAGAGAGACTGTTTCTGAAAAGAAATACCGTAACCTGGAGCCCTGGATACAGTGGCCGACTGTCTATTCCGGTCTGGATTATGAAGGCCATGGTTTATTTAGACTCGGTGACTGTATCGACAGTAATCATCAGCAGATATTTGAACGAATTGAGGCTATGGCTGACCGTCCAGTGGTCGCTATATCGCCAATGAATGCGGTGAATAAGGTCTCCGACCGCTCTATCTTTATTCCCGATCCCTGGACCAAGACTGATGTCACCGGCCCCTGGGATTGCCAGATTATGTCGAAAATTGTCAATAAACTGGTTAACAATAATTCTCACGGTTTGGGTTTAACGCTGAAGGATGCGGTTCTGTTTTTGGCTTGTCTGGCCAAGAACGTCAATATCAGGCTTCTTCTGCCGCTGTTTAAAGAGGTCGTCAGGTCGATTAAGCACAGGTGGGCTAAGCCGTTGGTTCTGGATCTGGTGCTTTCAATGCTGTTTATTTCGAAAGTCGATAAGTTGAACCCTGTCTACGCTTCTCTGTTCTTGAATGCCGGTGCCCATATTCAGCATCACTACACTTTCTCCAGTACTAAATACAAAGGCAAACTGTCTAATCCCGAGTGGTTTATCCAGCGCGATGTGGATCCGCTTCTGGCGGTCTACCGAGTGTATGACCGGATACTAGGTGTTATCAGCAAGGTTTATCCGGATAAAACTATCTTTATCGCGACAGGCTTAAGTCAGTTGCCAAATCCAAAGATGATCAATTACTACAGACCCAAGGATCACTTGAGTCTGCTGAGCCGCTTGGGTTTTGATGGCTCTTTTGTCTCCCTCGATCCGCGTATGTCACGAGATTTTCTGGTCAATTTCAATTCTCAGCAGGAGGCGGAATTATTTACCCAGCGCCTGATGGATGTGAAGCTGACCGATGGCAGCCAGCTGTTTGAGGTGGATTTACGCTCTAATTCTGTATTCTGTAAAGTTGCCTACCACGGGTTGCCTGAATCCGGTTTGCAGGTGGTTCGCGATGGCGATACTGGCCTTGATTTTGCCGCTGAGTTTAGCCATGTGACTATTGAGAATGGCATTCACCGTACAACAGGCTATCTTGTAAGAACTGATAAAAGTGAGTTCTCTCAGGAGGAGTCGTCTATACCTTTGAAGTCGGTTCACGATGAGCTGGTTACTTCATGCGCTGCTTAAGCCGGGGCGGATGGGTTATTTCTCAGTTTTTAGCAGTTAATTATTTTAGCGGTCAAGAGTCGAAGAGTCCTTTATGTTGTCACTGAAAAAATCAAATATATTGGGCTTTGAGCAGACATTTTGTACCCTGGAGGACGCCACTGACCTAATATTAGGTGAGGGTGATTCCAAGGAACCGCGCTATTTTTGCATCTCCAATACCTATCAGATCGTGCTTGGTGTTGAGGATCCTGATTTTGCTGAGGTGATCAATGGCGCTAAGAATTCGATTGCCGATAGTGCGGTGCTGGGTTTATGCGGCAAGTTTCTCGGTGATCTGAAGGCACCCCTAACGCCTTTTCGTGGTTACGACCTGTTGGTGAGTATCCTCGCGGTATCAGAGAGTAGGGGGGTTAATGTCGGGTTCTATGGTGGTACTGAGCTTGGAATACAGAAGCTGGTGGACAAGTTGAAGTCAGACTTTCCCAATTTAAATGCGCCTTACGCCTATAGTCCGCCATTTCGTAAGCTTAGCGATGACGAGTTAGAATGCGTGATTGAGGATATTAATAAGGCACAGGTGGACGTATTGTTGGTGGGAATCGGATGCCCGAAACAAGAGAGATTTATGTTTGATGTATCAAGCAGACTTCATGGCACTCTCAATGGCATTCACCATGGCACTGCCATGGTCGGTATAGGTGCAGCCTTTGATTTCTTTACCGGTGATGTCGAGCCAAGCCCTTCCTGGGTACATAAGTCCGGGCTTGAATGGCTCTATCGACTGATCAGTGAACCGCGAAGGTTGTTTAAAAGATATGCCCTCTATAATTCAAAGTTTGTCTTTTATTATTCTGGCCAGTTGCTGAAAAGAATTTTCAAGCTCGGCCGTTAAAAATTTAGAATTTAAACAGTAGTAATACTAAAAATGCTTAGGAGCATTATATCGTGAAAAAAGCACTAATAACTGGAGTAACGGGCCAAGATGGATCATACCTTGCCGAGTTCTTACTGGCTAAAGGCTATCAGGTTCATGGTATTAAACGAAGAGCCTCTTCGCTAAATACTCAGCGTATCGATCATATTTATCAAGATCCCCATATCGAGAATAAAAACTTTATTCTCCACTATGGTGATCTGAGTGATAGCTCCAACCTGACTCGTATTATCCAGGAGACCCAGCCCGATGAGGTTTATAACCTCGGCGCGCAAAGCCATGTTGCTGTGAGCTTTGATTCTCCAGAATACACTGCCGATGTGGATGCCCTGGGTACTCTGCGACTGCTTGAGGCGATTCGATTCTTGGGCATGGAAAAGAAGGTAAAATTTTACCAGGCTTCGACTTCAGAGCTCTACGGTGAAGTGCGTGAGACGCCGCAAAAGGAAACCACGCCATTCTACCCAAGATCCCCCTATGCCGTCGCCAAGATGTATGCCTACTGGATTGTGGTTAATTACCGTGAGTCCTATGGTATGTATGCCTGTAATGGCATCCTGTTTAACCACGAATCTCCCCGCAGAGGCGAGACCTTTGTGACGCGAAAAATCACCCGTGGTCTTTCCAATATTGCCCAGGGCCTCGAAGATTGCCTGTATATGGGTAATATCGATGCACTTCGCGACTGGGGTCACGCCAAAGATTATGTGCGTATGCAGTGGATGATGTTGCAGCAGGATAACCCTGAAGATTTCGTTATCGCCACTGGCGTACAGTATTCCGTTCGTCAGTTTATCGAATGGTCGGCTGCTGAGCTGGGTGTAACCCTGCGCTTTGAGGGCACTGGCATTGATGAGGTGGGTATTGTTGACAGTATTGAAGGTGATGATGCCCCGAGTCTGTCTGTCGGCGATGTGGTTATTCGTATTGATCCCCGATACTTCCGTCCCGCTGAGGTTGAAACCCTGCTTGGCGATCCTAGTAAGGCGAAAGAGCAGTTGGGTTGGACGCCGCAGATTACGGTTCAGGAGATGTGTTCTGAAATGGTGGTCGAGGATTTAAAGAGTGCCAAACGCCATGCGCTGCTAAAAGATAACGGTTACGACATTCCGGTATCCATCGAAAATTAATAAGGGTTTTAAATGAAGATTTATATAGCTGGTCACAGAGGGATGGTCGGTAGCGGAATAGTGCGTCAGTTGGAGGCGCGTATCGCTGCAGGCGAAGAGCTGGAGATACTGACCCGTACCCACGCTCAGCTGGATTTGACTGAACAGTCATCAGTTCGCGACTTTATGCAGTCGGAAAAGCCTGACCTGGTGATTGTTGCCGCGGCTAAGGTTGGCGGTATTCATGCCAACAATACCTACCCGGCGCAGTTTATCTACGAAAACCTGATGATTCAGAATAACCTTATCCACAGCGCCTTTACGGTGGGTGTGGAGAAGCTGCTATTTCTCGGTAGCTCCTGTATCTATCCGCGTCTCGCTGAACAGCCTATGCGTGAGGATGCCTTGTTAACCGGCACGCTCGAGGCGACTAATGAGCCCTATGCGATCGCCAAGATTGCTGGCATCAAGATGTGTGAAAGCTATAACCGACAGTATGGCGTCGACTATCGCAGTGTTATGCCGACTAATCTATACGGTCCAGGTGATAATTTTCACCCGGAAAATTCCCATGTTGTGCCTGCACTTATTCGTCGTTTCCACGAGGCGAAAAACAACAGTACTGCGGAAGTCGCTATCTGGGGCAGTGGTAAGCCTTTCCGTGAATTCCTCCATGTGGATGATATGGCGGCGGCTTCACTGTTTGTTCTCGATCTTGATATACAGACTTATTCTGACAATACCCAGCCAATGCTTTCCCATATCAATGTGGGTAGCAGCGAAGAGGTGAGTATTGGTGATCTGGCGATTCTTATCGGTGAGGTTGTTGGTTACCAGGGCAATGTGACTTTCGATTCGAGTAAGCCCGATGGTGCTCCGCGGAAACTGATGGATAGTTCACGCCTTGAAAAGATGGGTTGGAAAGCTGGGATTGGTCTGCGAGAAGGGTTGGTTGATGCCTACAAGTGGTTTTTGGACAAT
>Ga0209196_1000249_pt1 | contig 44206 bp, 27 predicted proteins | sample COGITO_mtgs_1105_5_FD_184801 | JGI IMG/M metagenome (GOLD analysis project Ga0209196, IMG submission 184801) | Pelagic marine microbial communities from North Sea - COGITO_mtgs_110509 (SPAdes) (version 2) | ecosystem: Environmental > Aquatic > Marine > Epipelagic ... | reverse complement strand
ACCCCGCAATCCCCATAGCCCATATCATCGGCGAGGATCAGTATGATATTCGGCTGCGTATCCGCACCGTAGACCGTAGCGGCCGACAGGGCGAACAATGCGACCAGCGCATTCCGAACCGATAATATTATATTCTTCATCTTTATAAATACGCTTTCCCGACGCACCCTAGAGTGACACTGAGGCGGGCTTCAATATCCATTGAAGCCCAGCATTTGCAAATATACCCCAAAAGACAGCATTCGCCTATCATCCGTTTGGATGATAGGCGAATGCCATTCCCGATGTGTTCGTCCTTCCTGCACTGAGCATCAATTCGCCCAAGTCAACACTCCCTGAGTTTTTATGGGGGTCCTTAAATCCTTCCTTAAATCCTCTTTTAAGGGCACCTCTGAAAAGACGTTTTGACGGCGCGGGTTAGGTTGTTTTTTATTTTTCATAATTAATTGATGCTGGTTCGGTTTGATCCGGTTTTCGAATAGTTGGAGTGACTGATTTTTAGATTTTATTGGTTCGTTTATCCGTTTTTCCTAGGCGTTTTCGCTCACTTTGAGACCTATCGGCGCAGGAATGCATAGCGGTCCATATTGTAAACTAGATTGCACAGCGCGTTATGTTGCTTGGCTCGGACGAGCCCGATCGTTCGCAGCTGGTCCATGGCCATTTGGCTCATGCGCCCGAAGACGTGTTCACAGCGAACGCGGATACGGCTGCGCAGCTTGTTGGTTGCATGTTCTTCTTCGCTGAGAGAGACCGGAATATGATCGCCGCGTTCGTGTCGGATGCAGGTCGAAATTCTATTTCGCCGTACATGTTGTTGTCCGTTTCATCTCCATGGGAATGAATCATCGTTTCGGGCAGCGGATTGGGTGGTATCCGCTGTGTCCTGGAAAGGGCTCCCGGTGTGAAGTCATAGAAGTTCCGGTCTTTCCCAATCGGCAGTTTGTAGATATCGCTGCGATGAACGTCGCCTGAAATCCCGATCACCCCACTGATGTCATGATCAGAAATGAATGAGAAGAGCTTCTTGCGTTCACCCAGATAAAATTCCCCTGCCCAGCCATCCGCCTTTGCCCGTCCAAACTGCGTACCGGAAACAAGGACCTTGTAGCGACTTTTCGAGTTCTTCAGACCGTCACACAGCCACTTAAACTGGACCTTTCCCAGCATCGTCTTCTGTTTCTTTCTCGCGGGGTATCGTCCATCCAGGAGGAAGAACTCTACGTTCCCGACAACAAAAGAGCAATAGATGCCTTTGTCTTCCGGTAGGCCATATGAGGGGTTAGGCCAGTATTCTTTGAATGCCGCAAGCGCCTCATCGGCGTTCGGGTGCGTGCCGTCACAGTCATTGGGGCCAAAATCGTGATCGTCGTATATTCCATACGTCGGAGTCGAAGAGGTGAGTTGTCCAAAACCAATAACCTCCCTCAGTTTCTGACTGCCTTTACGGACCTCCTCTCTTCCACCCCTGGCGGTATATGGAAAATCGCCCAGAAAGAGAATGAGATCCGCTTTGCGTGACGCCATCTCCGTGAAGATGGAAGTCCCGGGCTTCATCCTATTTTCTCTGTGATTGTAGCCATACCCGTAAACGATCCGAATGCTTTTTTGAGTGAGCGATGGACCCAGCGTCGTAAAGGTTCCCTCGCGCTCGGATTTGCCGCTGCGAACTACATAGAGCCTGTCCCAATAATCGGATTTTTGAGCACATCGGTTCTGCAGTCAGATTGAGATCGTTAGATTAGTTTGTTAGAGGCGCTGTTTGTCTGTTTTATCATGTTTCCAGACAATAATCGCCTTGCATTTGCGTTTACTCTCGAGAGTCAGGTATGCTCAGGCAACGCATAGCATTTGGATGCGCATGCAGTAAGGTTACTTCTGATTAACTTTTAAGCGGCCTTCTTTTGATCGTCCTTTCGTTGGTGGCGCACTTTTCTGGCGATCCAGTGCATATTGTGAGCGAAAACGCCCCAGCCGATTTGCTCCGAGCGGTGCTCGAAGCCCTTGGCTCGACAAACGCGTCCTCCATTATTGGTCAGGATGGCGATGCGCGCCTCGGTGGCACCTCGACGTTTTTGACTCTTGCGGAACTGAGGCTGACTAAGTTTTTGCTCCAGCATCTGGCACCCAGGTCCTTCGACTCGGGAGATTTCCCAGCATATAATGTGGCTTGCAAACACAGCGCGCAAGCGAAGCACGCGATGAGAGACGACAGGAATTGTATCATATGATTTCCTTGTGTTCTTTAAAAAAGTGGTTCGGTTGGGAAGCGGTTCAGCAACGGATGCGCTGCCTGCGGAATGCCTTGCTGATTGCGGATCGCGGCGCGCAGCGCGCGGATGGCATCGCACATCGGTTTTTCAACGATCGGCTCAGCCGCATATTGAGCCTGCGCCGTCGCGAGGGCGGCCTTCAGTGCCGAGGTGTCCAGCCCGGCTGTCAGGGATGCCGCCTGTGCCTGTTTGCCGAGTTGGATCAGTGCGAACAGACCGGGCTTATAGGCATAGCCGTCCTTCACCATTGCAGAGTCTTTCTTTACCGCGTAGCCGACTTCCTGATAATCAGGCAGGGGTTCAGAAGTCACCAGAAAGCCGTTGGCATCGCGCATGCAGAACGCGGCATGAGTGGCCCCCGGAGGCATCACGGCATCGACCCGGCCTTTGCCGATGGTTGCCGGAGCCGGCAGCCACGTTTCGCGATGCCCGCCAGTGGTATCGAAGGGTTTCGGGTTCATGGTGTAGAGCAGCTGCGCCTCCACAATCGCTGCCTTGTCTTTGCCCGACTCAAGCGTCGCCCAAACCCGATCCTCTTTCGAGCCGAGTTCCAGAACGGCGGGAATCGCCGCGCGTTCCTGATCCGTCACTGAGGGGTGCCCCGAATGACGATAAGGCATCGTCACACCGGAGGCATCCATAAAGTCATTGAGCTCCGCCAGCATGGTATTGCGAACTTCAGGATATTCAGCTGCGAGATCGTTTGCTTCGCTAATATCCTCGGCCGACCCGTCACTGTTGCGGATGCGAAACAGCTCCGCGCCAAACTTCCCTCGGAACCCTACGCCCAGGTTGTTCACCAACTTCCAATCACCCTTGCGCATGGTGACCGCCATATGGCTTTCCATCGGGTAGAACCAGAATATGGCTTCGCGCTCGGTGCCATCGGGCTTGAGCACGACATCGGATTTGCCCTCAATCATCGGCAGGATGTTGCAACCGTCAAGTTTCAGCCCGGGATCAGCTTCGACCCCTGCCATTTCCATAAAGGTCGGATACAAATCAATCAGGTTGATGGGGGTGTCACAAATGGTGCCAGGCTGAACACGCGGTCCGCGGACGATGAAAGGAATGCGAAGTCCGCCTTCATAGTTGTGCATTTTACCACCGAGCAACGGGCTGTTGTCGGTGATCGGTTCATGCTGACTGCCTCTGTAGCCACCGTTGTCGGAATCGACAATCACATAGGTGTTGTCGATCAGCTTGTGGCCCGGATTGCGCGGATCGTCGGTCTGCTCCAGATAATCCACCACCTTGCCGATGCTCCAGTCCACCGTGTCCACCATGCTGGCGTAATACGGATTGGTATGACCGAATTTGCCCGTATTGGGCGATCCGGGATCAGTCGGAAACGGAATGCCCATCTTTTCGCAGTAGTGTTCCAGACGCTTTCTGTCGCGGGTACCGAAGGGGCCATGCACATAGAGCGGGCAGTAGTTCAGGAAGAACGGGCGCTCTTTGTTTTTGCGAATAAAGCCAACCGCCAATTCCGTAGGGTGATCGGAAGGACGGTCATCCTCATCGAGCTGGAACGGATCCTTGGGATCATGCGTGGCGAAACCAAGCAGACGGTTGGGTCGGATCGGTTGCCACGAACCGTTGAACGAGTTTTTATGGGCATTCTTTGGATTCCACAATTCGGCATCATTGTAAAAAAGCCCGCCGCCGTCTTTTTCTTCAAATCCGAAATCAAAGCCCTGACTGACCGGGAACGGAAAACCGCGATGCTTGCCGCCCGCATGCCATTTTCCTACATGCCCGCTAACATACCCTGCCCGCTTCAACACCTCCGGAATCATCGGCTCTTCCACCGGAAGACCATACAGGTAATACGGAGGAATCATTCTGATATCCTTACGATGCGCCCGTGGAAGCTGCCCGCCCGTCACACTGTAGACACCGGTATGCACCGGATATTGGCCGCGCAAAAAAGCAGTCCGCGAAGGCCCACAAACCGGAGAGGGAGAATACGCGTCGGTGAAGCGACGTCCATCACGAGTCAGACGATCCAGGTTCGGCGTTTCATAGACCGGCTTTCCGTCGATTTTATGACTGGCGATATCCTGCCAGCCCAGATCATCCACCATGATGTGAACAATATTCGGTTTGGGCGGTTTCGCCGCAAACGAACATGCAGCAAGCCCCAAGACGATACTTAAACTTAATATTTTTTTCATATCTGTTTCTCCTCTGATCCTAAATGGTCACAATTTCAATTATTCGACTGCTGTTAGCGTGAAGGTGGTTTTCTGAGTCTTCTGGGTCTTAAGCCAGACCACTAGATCGGTGCCGTCGACGGTTTTGTGCTGTCCGAAGCGGAAGTCCTTACTGCGCGGGATGTCCTGACCGTCGAGCGTGAGCTTGGCCGGACGCTTGCCCCAATTTTTGACAACAAAGGCTGGATTATGAATTGGCGAGTCGCCATTGGCGTCGAGCGTGAACTCCAGTTCCCCGGCTTTGCTGTCAGTGCGGTTAAACACATAGGCGCGTTGGGATTTGTCGAAGGTGCCGTCCTCAAAGCCGGCGCTCTTGAGCGCGGCCACCGGGGCGGAGTTCCACGATTTTGAAAGCGGAGCGAGATTTGCAGCGGGCTGATCCGTCATGCCGTACAGCATGGTCAGGTATGCACTGTTGCCATCGCGGTGCCTTTTTACATGCGCGTTCGACAGCGTAAAGCTCGACGGCCGGTCGGAGACAATCGTCTTGCGTCCGTCGTTGGGAACCTGCGCCACCGGCCAGTGGTTCCAACAGGCAAACTGCGAGTAGTCCGTGCTGGGGGGAATTCCGAATGCCTGGACCAGCGTCCCCGGCTCGAAGATGATGTAGGGTTTCCATTGCGACCGAAAGTTCACCATCTGAATGTTCGCACTGGCTGGTTTTGAAAACACGCGATCTTCAAGCTTGGGCGCGTATTTGACCGGCGGTCCGTTTTCCCACGAGTAGGTGTGGGACTCGCCATCGATGTTGGCGAGTGTGAGCGCCTCAATCTCGACGGTATCCTCAGGACGGGAACCAGGCTGGTTAAACAGGATCGTCTCCTGCCATTGGCCACCGCCATTGTGATTTTCAGCAACCATGTGACGCACGGTCACGCCGTCGGGGTAGATGGTGTAGTATTCATCGGCCCAGATTCCCCATCCGGTTTCAGGATCGCCACCGCGGAAGGAACCGTCGATGGCAACACAGGCGTAACGTGCGTGCACCACCACGCGGGCATCGTTGTTTTCGACAATTTTTACCGAGGAAAATTCGCAACGTTTGTCCGACATGTGCTCATAACAGCCCTTTTCGTTATCATTCACTTCCAAGCTCTGGTCGCCCGCCCAAAGACCATTTTCGCTGACGTAGGATGCGCTGTAATTCATACCGCGCCAGAAGACGATTCGGCTGGGTGATTCGTCGAAGCGCACCAGAATGTCGCAATCTTCGCCCACACGCCAGTGGCGCTCCCACTCCGGCGCGTATCGGAGTCTCGTGTACACCGCGCCGAATTCGCCGGGGCCTTCGGGGCCCGAAGGTAAGACGCGATACTGGAGCGGCTGGGCAACCTTCGGCTGAACGGCGGCAAACGCCCCTGCCACCTCGTCGTCGCCCATGGCCCGCGGGTGAATTTTGACTTCATCGATGAGACCGTCAAACACCATGGGAGTGAGGAAGGTTTTGCTGAACGCGCGCTCGGTGCGGATCGGATAGGTCTTGGTGTGACTTCTTCCAAGCCAGAGATCCACGTCCGGAGCCGGCGTGATGGGGCCGCTCGTCTTGACTTCGTTTTCGAGCTTGCCGTTGATGTACACCTTCAGGCCGGAGTTCGGATCGTAGGCACCCGCGACATGGCTCCACTTGAGCAACGGGAGCCGGGACTTCGAATTGCACTCGATCCACTTGCCGTCCTTGGCGATGTGCAGACCAATCGTGCCATCCCCGCCCATGCCGAAAAACCAGCCTGCCTGGTGATCGGCTTCCTGGTTGAGGATCGCGGTCCAGTTCCAGGGATAGACCTGCGGCGCGATCCAGGCCTCGAAAGTAAAGCCGTTTTCAAGCGCGGGCACGTCGGCAGCCTTCCGCACGACCTTGCTGGTGAATCCATCGAATTTGAGTGCCTGACCGCTGACTCCCTCCGCGCGCGTGGTATATCCGGAAATGAGATCCCGCTTTTTCCCTGCGAGGTCCAGCGTTTGTCTAGGCGTGTTTTCTTCAAAGCTCCAGGAGGCACCCTGCGCGCTGGCGTCTTTGCTGACAATATGCCCCAAAGGGAGAAGATACGCATCCGCCCAGCTGGCATGGTCGCCGCCTGAGTGACCATCTGCGTCGATGACGATCAGGGTCAGTTCCTCGACCCCTGTCACGGGAATGTCCAGCGCCGTGGCCGAGTAGCCGCCGCTTCGCACGGTGCCGGTGGAGAAGACTTCCTTGCCGTCCAACAGGATCTTCATCTCGGTCGCCCCATGATGGGCGTCGTCCGGTCCAGGCACCACATGGAACCTGCCAAACTTGCCCTTCAGCGGGAAGACCAACTTTGAATCGGCATGAACACCCAAGCCACGGTCATAGGTAAAACCGCCGACGCTGATTTTTTGCTGCCCCATCACAGACAGATCCTGCTTAGCCGGCACAGAATTCTCGACCTTCACCGCCTGATCCAGCGTCAGGTAATGCCTGTCCGACTCCGCAGCAAGCGAACCGGCCGCGAGCCCCAAGCCGACACATAAACTCAGTATAGTTTGCTTCTTATTCACATCTTTCTGCTTATTTCAGCTTCAGCGTGATGGATTGTGCTTTGCCCCATTCACGACCGGTGATGTTCACCTTCCAGAGCTTGTCGCCAAGATTTTCCAGCGAGCTCACCTCGCAATTTTCAGAGTCACCCACGGCCAGCGCTTGTGTGCTGTGGAAGGTCAGCGAACCATCCTGTGCGCCGGCTTCATTGTTTAGCTCGATGGTGATCGAGGACTTCGCCACGCGCAGGTTGTCGATCTCGGTTGCCCCGATGGAGAGGTGCAGATTCGAACCTACCAGCGTCGGACGATCCGATGTGATCGGCGTGAACCGCAGTAGAGCCGAAGAGAGGTGCTCCAGCGGAGCGGTGGTGTAAGAATCGGTCGCAGTGCCGATCACCTTGTTTTCCCAGAAATCAAACACCGCGCATTTCACGCCCTGCGGCAGACCAGCGGCGGTGAAGTCCAGCGTCAGTGGCTTAGTGCCCTCGGTCACGTTGTATAGGTTGTAGACCGCGAAGTCACCGAAGGGACGTTGAGCTGCAAACCCTAGAGTCGTGTTGTGCGGCGAGTTCCCGAGCGTCAGTAGCTTGGCTGGCTCGCGGCTGCTGGGACGCATAATTTCATAATTACGCCACATCGCTCTTGCATCATCATTTTGGACTGGCTCACTTATCATTGCAGCGCCGCCCACAAGCGTAACGATATTGTGCCATGTTTTCCACATGCCTTCACCCTGTACCGTGTAGCCGACCACCCGGCTGTCCAGTTTCGGTGCGATATAGGAAACATCCGAGTCATTTTGCCACCAGACGTTGTCAAAGTGTTGAAAGCGAAGCACGGAGTCGAGGCAGTGATCAAACGAAGCCGGGTGCGAGTCCGGCCCCACGCGGGCGGCATCAATGAATCCGATCGGGCCGCGGGTCGGCTGCCCCAGGCAGGAGAGAATATACATATCCTCACCGGCCGCTTCGCGGTAGAGCGCATAGAGCTCGCGGAAAATCTGCAGACTGGTTTTGGTCGGATCCAGGTAGTTCCCTCCGATCCCATTGAAATCAATTTTGATATATTCATAGCCATTATCGCGCGCAGTACGGATGATATCAAATAGGAATTTCTTCGACTCAGGATGATCCGGGCGAATCCAGTTTGCACCAGCCGGATGGAAGGTATTCGGGTTCATGAAACTGCTGATTCCCTTGGCATCTTTCTGAATGGCATCCGGGTTTTCTTTACCCCATGGATGTTCCGGATGAATCATCAACGGCGCAAACCAGATCGCCGGGATTCCATTTGCCTCTTTGACCTTTTGCGCCAGATCAGCCAATCCGTCCGGGAACTTTTCGTTGGCGCTCCAATCGCCATCCATCTTCTGGAAACCGTCATCAATCTGAATCAATCCGCGCCCGAAAGTATTCGGATTTTCGGCAATCGTTTGGGTCACTTCAAAGAAGTGCTTCGCATCAATATTGGTGGTCAAATCATACCAACTGCACCAGCCGTAGACCGGAGGCTTGTTGCGTCGCACACCGTGAGTGGTGGCGACCCAACGCGTCCAGAGATCGACGGATGTAGTGACAGGCTCGAACGAGACAATCATCTCTTCACTGCGGCGGCTTTCACCGGCGCGCACCAAAACACGTTCCATGTTCGCGGACGCCTTCATCGTTTGATCGCGCACATCAACCGTGATGTGAGCCTCAGCCGGGCCGACCGGGCCGACGAGAAATCCGTTGCCGTCGGCATGATAAATCAGAGCGGCCTCATTGATTCCTTTTTCCATTTCGCTCAGCGGCTGCGCCGGGTGAGCCTCCATCAAAGGCGTCACGAGCCAATCGGCCGCGTTGGCCACCTCTAAGCCTCCGCCTTGATTTTGATGCATGTCCAGCAAGCTAATCACATTCAGAGTGACGTCTTGATCGCTCAGGTTGTGGAGTACCCCTTGAAGCGTAAAAGCGCGCAGGTTATTCAGACGCTTCAGCGTCAGTGTGTATTGGAACTGGTCGTTGCCGTACCTCGCCGTGCTGACCACCACATCGCCAAACGGGGTGGTACCGACGGTTTCACGGATGGGTGCAACCATCTTTTGCTTGGTTCCGGCATAGCCCCACTGCCCGTCCTGCTTGAAAATGGCGGTCGACACCCCTTCGAATTTTTTGAAGCCCTCGGCATCGACTACAATGCGATGCCCGTCCTCAGAAAAACGCACCCACGCCTCGTTTGCTTGTGCGACAACCGCGAAACCGACCAACGCCGCCCCCATCATCCACTTTGAAAATATACTGTTTTGATTCATAATCTATTCTTCGTTAAAATAATTAATTCCCTTTACAAAAATTATCTCACTTACTTTACTTTCAGTGCGATGAACTGCGTCTTGCCCCATTGACGGCCGGTGATGTTCACCTTCCAAAGCTTGTCACCGAGGTTTTCCACCGAGGTCACTTCGCAGTTTTCAGATGCGCCGACGGCCAGCGCTTTGGTGCTGTGGAAGATCAACGAACCATCCTGTGCGCCGGCTTCATCGTTCAACTCAATGGTGATCGAGGACTTCGCCACGCGCAGGTCGTCGATTTCGGTCGCACCGATCGAGAGGTGCAGATTCGAACCGACAAGCGTCGGGCGATCCGATGTGATCGGCGTGAACCGCAACAGCGCCGAAGAGAGATGCTCCAGTGGCGCGGTGGTGTAAGAATCGGTCGCAGTGCCGATCACCTTGTTTTCCCAGAAATCAAACACCGCGCATGGTACGCCCTGCGGCAGTCCGGCGGCTTTGAAGTCGAGCGTGAGCGGTTTGGTGCCCTCAGTCACGTTGTAAAGGTTGTAGACCGCGAAGTCGCCGAAGGGACGCTTGGCCGCAAAGCCCAGCGTGGTGTTATCAGGGGAGTTCCCCAGCGTCAGCAGTTGCGCAGGCTCCCGCGAGCTGGGACGAATAATTTCATAGTTACGCCACACCGCTTGAACCACCGGTAGATTGAGCGGCTCACTGATCATTGCCGTTCCGCCGACCAGTGTATTAATGCCATGCCAGGTCCGCCACATCCCCTCACCCTGCACCGTCGGTCCCAGCCGACGACCTTGGATCTTCTGCGCCAAATAGGTGACATCCGGATCATTCTGCCACCAGACATTATCGAAGATCTGGAAGCGCAGTACGGAATCGAGGCAGTGATCAAAGTTCGCCGGATGCGAATCCGGACCCACGCGCGCGGCATCGACAAATCCGATCACACCTCGGGTCGGGCGCCCGAGGCAGGAAAGCAGATACATTTCCTCGCCCGCCGCTTCGCGGTAGAGCGTGTAGAGTTCACGGTAGACCTGCAGGCGGGTTTTGGTCGGGTCCACAAAGCGCTCGCCGATACCGTTGAAGTCGATTTTAATATAGCCGTAGCCACGCTCACGGGCATCGCGAATAATATTGAAGAGGAATTTTTTGGATTCTGAATGATCCGGGTTGATCCACTTTGCTCCAGCCGGGTGATACGCATTGGGGTTCTGGAAGCGTTCCAGCCCGCCCGCATTTTTTTGGATCGCATCGGGGTTTGCCTGAGCCCAAGCATGTTCTGGATTGATCATCAAGGGTGCGAACCAAACGCCCGGAATACAACCCGCTTCACGGATCGTTTCGGCGACACTCGCCATGCCCATCGGAAACTTCGCATTTGCACTCCAATCGCCGTCCGTCTTCTGGTAACCATCGTCGATCTGAATGATCCCTTTACCGAAGGTATTCGGGTTGTCTTTAATCGTTTGGGTCACCTCCAAAACGTGCGCGGCATCAATGTTGGTGGTGCGGTCGTACCAGCTGCACCAACCGTAAACCGGCCCCTTGTTGCGCCTTACTCCATGAGTGACTGCGACCCAGCGCGTCCAAAGGTCAGTTGACGTTTTGGCTGGCTCGAACGAGACAATGATCTCTTCACTGCGGCGGCTTTCGCCAGCCCGCACCAGGACATCATCCATCTGCGCATACGCCTTAACCGCCTGATTACGCACTTCAACAAGCACATGCGCCTCGGCCGGACCGATCGGCCCCACCAGGAAACCGTTACCATCTTTATTATAAAGCATCGCGACTTCGTTCAGGCCTTGATTCATTTCGCTCAGCGGCAGCGCCGGTGATGACTCCATCAAAGGCGTCACGAGCCAGTCAGCCGCATTCGCAACTTTCAATGTCCCGCCCGCTCGTTCGGTCATGTCCAGCAAATCAACCGAACGGAATGTGACATCCTGATCCGACAGGTTATGGAGCACGCCCTGAAGCGTGAAGGCGCGCTGACCTTTCAGACGCTTCAACGTCAGCGTGTACTGAAACTGGTCGTTTCCGTACGTAGCTGCAGTGGTGACCGCATCACCAAAGGGAGTTTCGCTGATGGAATCTCGGACTGGCTTCACCCTCTTATTTTTGGTTCCGACGCGCTCCCAGTTCCCGTCCATTTGGAACATGGCTGACGAAACCCCTTCAAATTGGAAAAAGCCCTCGGCATCGACCACAATGCGCTGCCCGTCCTCTGAAAAACGCACCCACGCCTCGCCTGCTTCGGCGACCACCGCAGCACCGACCAACGCCGTCGTCATCATCCACCTTAAAAACCGTTTTCTTTGACTCATAAATTGTCTGTTATTCAATGAAGCAGTCCACCTGCTAAAAGCGGGTAATGATAGCACAGAGAAAAAACGGGGACATCCCCATTTATAGGGATGGTGGATTATAAAAACGCGCCATGCGCACGTATTAAAAAGGTTCATCGTGCGCGACCGGGAAAGGTATCCAATGGCGATGCAAGCTTGAGTCATTGTGACAGAAAGATTGAGGACAGAAAAATAGAGAAAGTTAGCGGTAAAATATGCCCCGAAGGAAACTTGATCGAATGCCGAAACTCCAATGGGATAGCCCAAGTCGACATGACTGAACCAGAATTAATCGAAACCTGAACACCTCTAAGCATGCCTTATACGAAACCATGGATTTCCTTTTCGGATCAACTGCAGCAATTGAAGTATCGAGGCATGCTTGTTGAAGACGATTCTGCTGCTGAGAATTATTTAGATCGGATCGGCTATTACCGATTAAGTGGCTACTGGTATCCTTTTAGGCGAATTGATCCGACGAACCCGAAGAAACGATTGGATCAGTTTGAAGGCGGCACGCATTTCACCGATGCACTTGATCTATATGTATTCGACAAAAAACTGCGACTGCTTGCCTTGGATGCGCTAGAGCGAATCGAAGTGGCGATACGGGTGGATATCGCCCATTTACTCGGAGAACGAGACCCGTTTGCTTACAAAGATCAGAGTTTTCTTGATGGTAAATTCACCAAGCCAAAGAAGAGGAAAACTACGAGTGATTATGATCAGTGGCTCAGTAAGCACACCCACTTAATTCAGCGCTCACGGGAGAGTTTTATTAAGAAATTCAAAGCCAAATACGGGCTCCCCCTACCTTTCTGGATTGCGATCGAAGTTTGGGATTTTGGAACGATGTCTTTATTTTACGCAGGCATGAAAGGTAACGACCGTGACTTCATTGCTCAGAAATATAAAGTGCAAAAGGTAACACTTTTTCGAGCTGGCTACGTTCACTCAATTATTTAAGAAATTTATGCGCGCATCACAGCCTCCTCTGGAATCGAAACATGGTTGACCAACCGAAACTCCCGGACGCTCCCGACGCTGGGGATCTTGCGAATTTCATCGGACAGCCGAAGAGCATCGCCCGCCCGTTTATTCTCTTTTGCCTACTTCAATGGCTGATGCGTGAAATATGTCCCAACAGCCGTTGGCATGAGCGCTTCCGTGAGCATTTGGAGAATTTCCCTACTGGTGCCAGGCAGTTGCGCTCGCTCTCAGAAATGGGCTGTCGTCCAGGATGGGAAAAATGGGATTTGTGGAAAATCTAGGCACCTAGGCAAAAAAGAACCCCCGCGTTCACAAAGGAAGAGGCGAGGGCCGTGTTATGTATATAAATGCATTCGTAACCTATTCGGTCAATCACTTTTTAGTTTAAATGCTCCACCATGCAGGCTTCCGACTTCAAACCCACCCTTCCTAGGGCATTCGATATCCAATGGCGATGCCAGCTGGAGTCATTGTGACAGAAAGATTGAGGACAGAAAAATAGAGAAACGCTCAATCACTTTGTCATGCGCGTAGCGTGGTTCCGGCAAGGTTCGTACGGGACGACTGTGATCCATTTTCATCAGCATCGCTGTCAAGCATGTGCACCCAGCTGAGCGCGCACAAAAAAAGAGGCCGCGCTCCCCAGCGCGGCCCCTTACTCTGTTACCCCTTTGATATGAAAAATACTAAGCGCGACGACGGACCATCACGTAGCCAAGTGCCAACAGACCGCCCAGCAAGGCGTAGCTGCCCGGTTCCGGGATGGCGGTCAGGACCACATTGTCGATGGTGACATTGGAGCCAGCCACTGCATCGCGGGCAAAGGCTATGTTGATATAATCAAAATCCTCTACAGCGTATCCCCATGCGGACAAATCAACGGTCTGGCTGAAGGTGCCGGAAATAGTCCCAGACAGCTTGGCAAAGTAGGAATACGAAGTTCCAGGAGTTTGCCCCAGATAACCCGTAGGGGCGCTTTCAGAGAGTGTAGCGCCACCCACAAACTCGACGGAACTGACCAAGGAATTATCTGCATCCAATTCGAGGTACTGCATGCGCCCACTGCCATCCGCAGCAACGTGTCCAAGATTCGCCATGCGACCATTTGTATTATCAGGGAATCCCGTCTCGATATTAGTTCCATACAGGAATACAGAAAGCGACTCACCGGCAGCAGTTAAGTTGTAGTCAAAAGTCAGCTGGAGCGACGTTCCCGTATTGGGGCCAACTGCCACGGCCTGAAGAATTGCTCCCTCGCTTTCAGTGGCAACATCCGTATCTCCAGTCGCTTGCAAAACTCCGCCGCTAACGGACCAAGCCCCCCCTTGATGCCATTCGCCATCTCCGATATGTCCCTGCGTAAAAGTAGTACTAACAGTTGACGATATCGAATCACTCGAAAAGTTGTCATCAAGAATCGCTCCCTGAACTGCGGTGGTCAGGCAGGCCATCCCGGCAACCGCCATTATTTGTATGTATTCTTTTTTCATATATTAGTTTTCTTTGAGGTTTCTTTGAGGTTTCTTTGAGGTTTCTTTGAGGTTGATGCTTTTAGAGGGCACAGCCCTGCTAAAGAGCAGTTTTGATAATAACATGCTGAATATCCTCCACCATCCCCATTTCTTGGGATGCCGGAGGATTTCCCTGTTTTATTCCACTTCGATGAGGACAAAGCCTGTGGGGCTGTCGCTTACGACGGTATGGCTACTGAAGGGTTCGACCCCTGCAACCCCGGTCGCCTCCTCGGTCCAGAGGGCATCGGTCAGGTTGGCCTTGAACCACACGGTGTAGCTTTTACCGCTCACCGCCTGCCAACTGAATTGGACTCCATTTGTGACCGGAACCACTCCTTCGACCCGCAACACCGAGGCGCTGTTGGTCGGGTTGGTTCCGGCGAATTCCTCCTCCCAGGCGGAGAGTCCGTCGCCGTCCGAGTCGCCCAGCACGGCCCGGTCATTGAGTGGCAGGCCGTATTGTTCCAGCCAGGTTGAGGTGACCCCGTTGATGAAGGTGTAGACGCCCCCCACCCAGCGCAGGTTGTCAAATTCCGGCATCGACCCCGTCCATGTAGGATACCCGCTGGCACTCGAAAACTGCAGCCACGTCGCATTATCCCAAGTCGTCAGCGGCACTCCCTGACCATTGGTAAAGTCAGACAGCGAAACGGAAATGCTGTTCGTGCCGGCGACCGGCAGCGCCACCGACGCGGTATAGGTGTTGGCACTGGTAGCATTCCACGCCATCGTGTTCAGCGTGATGCCCAGGGTATTGCCGGCAGTGGTGGTGACCACGTCCAGCGCCAGATCCGCGCCGGCCGGGCCTTGCCAGGAAGGATCGGTCACCTTTCGGGTCGTCAGTTGCCAATTCGATAAGCCAGCCCAGCGCCAATACCAATCGTGGTATCCGCGCGAGAAGTCGTCGATCAGGCGAACTTTCTCTGCCGTGGCCACAACGCCGCTGCTTGCCAGTTCCGGCGGATAGACCAGGCTGACTTCGGAGGCAACGCTGAAGGTTCGGGTCGGGCTGGCGTATCCGTTCGGCATCGCCAGGTCAAAACCGCAGTCATAAGTCACCACAGCCAGAACGACCATCATCTCGTCCAGATCATACACCGGGCACAGAGCTTCCCAATAGTTCTGACCGTCGATCTTCACCGCCTGCGCATCGCGGTAGAAGCGGCTCAGGACCTGACGGTCGATGCCGTAATAAATATCCACGCTCACAACCGTGTTGGAGGTGCTTTCATCCGGCCAGACGCGGAAGACCGGAACACCGTCCTCCTGCGTGAGCTGCGCCACGGCTCTCTCGGGGAAGTCAAACCCGTCCGTCAGGTGCGCCTTCTGCCAGAGCACGCGGGCGGCATAGGCATCCGTATCAAATATATGATTCTTGTGCGGCGAAAAGGCCAGCTGTTGCGGAACGTCGGGATTTTCGGTCAACTGCAGCGCCATGGACTGGACGATCGGATCAAATGGGGCGTTAAAATCGTTAGACGCCTCGAGGAACAAGGTCGGACAGGTGATATCCGGCCAATAGACTTCTGCAGCAACGGTCTGGTTGTAGTCCTGCAGATACGCAGTTCCGGTGGAACGCCCCGAGCCGGGCACGCCCCACCAATCTTCATAGCGGAAGCCGGGACCTCCGACCGACGGGGTCACACAGGTGATGCGCGGATCGGTTGATGTAATCACCGTGGTGGTTCCGCCCATACTGTGGCCGGTCACACCGAGTTTGCTGCCATCGACATGCGGCTCGTTCTGCAGAAAGGTCAGCGCACGACGCGCGGCATAGGAATTAAGCATCCAGCTGCTGTTGAGCGGATGGGCCACATCGTAGAGCGAAGCGTGGGTTTCCGTCGCATGGGGATCCGTCCAGTTCTGGAAATCGGTTCCCGGATAGTAATGACCCGCAGGCAGCCCATCCCAGTCCGTATTCGGGACACCGGCTAAAAGATCCCCTGCGCCCCAGTTAATGCTGATGGCGGCATAGCCCTGCTCGGCCCAGTACTGGGCCAGTTCCGCACTGCCTTTTTGTCCGCCGCCATGGATCTGCACAATTCCGGGCAGATCGGTTCCGCCGATGGGATAGGCATAAAAGGCGGCCATTTTCGGCGAAGCATTAGTCCGCGTTCCCACCATCGTGCCCAGATCGTAACGAATCTGCGAGACGACAATGTTTCCGTTGGTCCAGGAGGTCAACCACTCCACATTCAGCGGATCGTTGCGGATCGCATCGTCATACAGACTCCACACCGCTGCCGCAGTTTGCGGCATGGAAGCGACCGAAACCGTTCCGGTGTTCGATGTCAAAGAGCCGTCGCTCGCCGTAAAGGTGATCTCATCAGATCCCGCCCAGCCGCCCGGCGCGATGTAGGTCAGATCCGGGGCCGTGCCGCTCAGGGTTCCGCTGGTCGGGCCGCTGACAATCGCATAGCTCAGCGCCTGACCATCCGGATCACTGGCCGGCAGAGTAAAGGAGACTTGGTCGCCGTCAGGAACACTGAACGACAGGTTCCTGGCCACTGGGGCATCATTAACAAAGTCCGTAATCGTCAGAACCAGCTGCGACTCGGTCGTGTCAAAAGCGAGACTCCCACCGAGCTCCTGCGTTCCCGTTCCGGTAATAATATTAACCGTCGGATTGAACGGGCCGTCAAATGCCGCCGCATGCGAGGCGTAGTCCGCCAGAACAATGGTTGTGCCGCGGGAAATATCATACGCGGAAACATCAATGTTATAGGTGGCATCGGACCATTGCGCCGAGCTCCCACTCAGCAATCCGCCGGCCACCAGCGTCGTGAATCCGGTTTCGGAAAGCGTATAGCCGAATGTATTGGCGCCCTTATGTTCGAACGGCATGCTGGAATTGGCAAAAGAAGCGCCATCCTCCACATTGAAGGTACTGTTCAGGGTATCGAAATGCGTAATATTGGCACCTAAAACACCGGTGCTTTCCAGCGTGACTGATGCACCGCTCAGGCGCCACACCCCGCTTTTATCCAGAGTACCGGCCGTGCTGATCAAATTACCGGTCTGCAAATCTTCAGCAAACGTAACCGAAGCGCCTTCGGAAATGTACAACTCGGAAAAATCATTCTGCGCACTGGTAACCGTTCCCGTCTCGACCAGAACCCGGCCCGAAGCGCCCGGCACACCGTCCGGGTTCCAATTAGCAGCTGTCGTCCACAACCCATCACCGCTGTCATTGTCCCAGGTGATGTAATTGACGACCAGGCTCACGTTGTCGATCGTCACTTCCGATCCGGCCACCGCATCGCGAGCGAATCCTACATTGATGTAGTCAAAATCTGTTACGGAAAGTCCCCATTGACCCAAATCAACGGTCTGGCTAAAGGTGCCCGACGTCCCGCCGGTAATTTTTCCAAAATAGGCATACTGCGCTCCCCCCGCCGAAGGGTCACCAAAATAGGAAGTAGGAGCACTTTCCGAGACCGTCAGGCCACCCACAAACTCGACGGAACTAACCAGCGTGTTGTCCTGCTCCCCTTCGAGGTACTGAAATCTTCCGGACCCTCCATAGGAAACGTGCCCATGATTAGCCATTCGACCTGTGCCGTCCGTATTAAATCCCGCCTCGATTTTCGTTCCATAAAGGAATACAGAAAGCGACTCGCCGGCAGCGGCCAAGGTGTAGTCAAACGTCAGTGTAAGCCTCTTTCCCGTAGCGGCACCGACTGCCACAGCCCGCAGGAGTGCCCCCTCGCTTTCAGTGGCAACATCCGTATCTCCAGCAGCCATCAATTCTCCGTCGCTAACGGACCAGGCACCGGCATGATGCCATTTACCATCGCCAAGATCATTCTGAACAAAATCTGATGTTTCCAGCGTATTGCTATCGAAGTTATCAACGAGCAGCTCCAAGCCCGGAGGCGCTGTGATGACGATGGATTCGACGGTGAGTTCGACCGCCAGCGTCGACTCATTCCACGCCAAGGAGCAGTTGTCGAACGCCCCAGAATTCAAGATCGTCAGCGTGCCGGTCTGGAAACCTGCAGCGGACATATCGACGAGGTTCCCATTGTTTGTTGCGAAATCCATCAGCGTGATGGTTTGCGCGACACCCGTATAGTTGGCCATGTCGACCACCCAGGTAAAGTTGTTCAGCGCCATTTCCGGCTTCATCCGCCCGGTATCAATCGTCGTGAACCCGGCCGCATCCAGATTAAACTGCACGGTCGCAGATGTCTTGAATTCCCAGGTACCCAAATCAGCGGTCGCTCCGGAATCAAAATTGAGCGTGACACCCTGCAGATCAAAAAAGTCATCACTTGCACCGAAATTCGCTTGCGATCCAACATTAAAAGTTGTGCTGCTCTGAAAACGAGCCACGTTGCCGCCGCTCACATCCAGCGAGGCCGTTCCGGCAAGATTAACAACCCCCGGAGAGTACACAGCCCCATAAGTCAAGCTCACGGCCGCATTGTTGATATTTACGGTATCGCCGGATGCCGGAACAACATCCGCATCCCAATTAGCCGCCGTATCCCAGAGGCCGCTGGCCCCGCCATCCCACGTGACGGAGGGCGTCACTATTTCCGCATCAATCGTCAACCCAACAGTGCTAACTGTTGTCCACGCCGCTGCCCCCCCAGCTGATGAGCTTGCCACGAAAGCCAGCCCCAAGTTGTCTCCGCCGTCGACCCAATCCTGCAGCGTCGAACCAAGACCGCTAAAGACCGCGCTGACAGCAGTATCATTAGACCCCGTTGTGATCACACTTGCGTTATAGTCGGCGGAAGAAAGACTGCCTGAAGCCCAAGTCGTTGAAGTACTTTTATCCGCATGGTCGTAGCTGGCCTGGTCAACGTTAAAGGCCGTCGTCATAGCGTGAACGGTAATAACTCCAACCTGATAGTCCTGGGCTGCCGAACCCGCAGAAAAGGAGGCCGAATTGATCTGATACGATTCACCGGCACCCAGTGCACCCAACTGCGTTGTCAGAATGCTATTCAGTGTAGCCGTATCCAAGGTCAACATGTTCACATCACCGGGTTGTGGTTGAAAATTACTATTTTTGTACACGCCATCTGTAAAATCATACGGCGGAGTATCATAACTGGAGGTGTGATTAATTACCAACCCATCCGATGTCGTCACACCAAACGTAGCCGCATGCGCTTGTTGAGCCGCCAGCAAGGCCCCGGCAACCGCCACTATTTGTATTAATTGCTTCTTCATATATATTTAGGGGAGTTTTCCTTTGGAGGTAATGATGCCACAGGGCACATCCATGGGGTGTCGATTCATGAGACATGAACCTAATTGCACATTATAGAGCATGATCGAAAAACGGGACATCCCCATTTCTTGGGATGGCCAAAACCACGCGGATGTGTTGTGCTGTGAATGAATCATAACTGAGAACCACTGCTCAGCCTGAAACTTGCCCCCGATGCCATTCAAACAAAACAACCTGATCATTGCCCTGCTGGCAGGCCTATTGCTCACCCAAGCCTCCTTTGCTGATGTGCCGCTGCACAAGCAGACCCTGCCGGAGCTCGAAAATCGGCTGGAAGCAATCGATGCCGAACTCTCGCAGCTGGCCCGCTACAGCTTGCGCACCGGTCTCGGCGCGATCGGCTATCGATCCGCGGCGTATGACCGCGCCGAGACACCGACCTGGGTACAGGTGGACTTCGCAAATGTAACGGAGCTTGATGCGCTGATCCTCGTGCCCGCGATCTGGCGAGATCCCACCTCGGGTTTGCAGCCGGATGGATTCCCGCGCGCATTCAGAATTCTGGCGGGCACCAACGATGACCCCGACGGACAAGTCATCCAACAGTTTACGCAGGATGACGCCATCCTGCCGCGCATTGCGCCTCTAGTGATCCCCACCCCCGGTGTAGTTGCTTCCTGGATACGTATTGAGGCCACTCACCTGAGCCCTCGCGCGGCCGACGGAAAGTACTCGCTTCAATTTGCAGAAATCCTGGCGTTTAGCGGAAGCGAGAATGTGGCGCTTCAGCAACCGCTGACTTCTTCGATCAGCCATGAATTCGACGGAGGGCTCGGCTGGGGCGATCATTATGCCACAGACGGCTTTCTGCCCTACCTGATGAATTCCGGGCGGGGCCACGGCAACTTTGGCTATTACAGCGATATTATTGTCAATCAGGATACCGAACTATCCATTACGCTGGACCTGCAACGCATTCATCCCATTTCCCGCATACAGCTGTATACGCTGAACCAGGGAGACACCTTCCCTCAGGCTTCGCCGAGCGACGTGGGTTTCCCCAGGCACCTGCTGATCGAGGCGGCCACCCAAGCAGATTTTTCCGACCGCCGCGTGCTCGTGGATTTCACATATGAGAGCCCTTACGACCTGGGCCCGGTCATGAGCTGGGCGGTTCCCCCCACCCCCTGCCGCTATGTTCGGTTCCGGGCACTGGAACCCTACATCTACCGCAAGGCACCCCACGTTGGCAGCCGCATCGGTTTCAGCGAAATTGAAATCTTCTCCCAGGGTCGGAATGTCGCTCTGGGCCGGCCGCTTTCCGCCAGTCATCCACAACATGCGGGCACGACCCGCGTCCTTCCCCGGCTGACGGATGGGCACAATCCCTACGGACAGATTTTGCCGCTCCGGGACTGGCTCGAAGAACTCGCCCAGCGCCATAAGCTGGAAACCGAGCGCCCCGAAATTGAGCAGGAGCTTAGCCTCCGATACGCCCGCCAGAAAACCAATCTGCGCCGCATGGGCTGGCTGGCCGCCCTGCTGGCAACGGGAATCGGATTCACCATTTTAATCGACCGCTTTCTCCAGACGCGCAAAATCGCGCAGATCAAGGAACGCTTTGCCGCCGACCTGCACGACGAACTCGGTGCCAATCTCCACACGATCGGCTTACTCAGCGATCTCGCAGAAGAAAGCCAGGGCGACCTGGAAGAACAGTCCACCATCCTCCACCGCATCCGGGCGGTCTCGAAACAAACCGGAACGGCCATGCGCCACTGCAGCGACCTATTGGAAGCCAATGATCTCTATACCGATATGCGCTCCGACATGAACCGCGCTGCTCGACGGATCATGGCCAACTTCGAATATGACATCGTGGTCGAAGGTGAAGCGCATATTGCCCGGCTCAGCCAACGGGTGCGCACCGACGTCTTCCTCTTTTACAAAGAATGCCTCATCAACATCCTCCGCCATTCCGGCGCAACCCGCTTCGAGGCTCGGATAACGGCAAGTCCGAAAGAGTTACAACTTACGGTGCACGACAACGGCAAGCACCTCATCCACGACGCGCCTGCCTCTCTGCGACGCCGCGCAAAACTGCTCCGAGCAAAGCTCGCCATTTCAACGCCCCCAGAGGGCGGAAACCACATCAAGCTAACACTTAACACCCGGAAAAAACGGCTCAAAAAATTCTGGTAAAATCTCTCATGAAAACACCCATCCAAATCATTCTGGTCGAAGACCACCCCGAATACCGAGAGGTCATCCAAATAGCCCTGAAGAACGAGCCGGATCTTGAACTGACCCATCTGTTCGGGGCGGCGGAATCCGCCTTGCAAGCCGTACAGGATCACAAGCGACACAATAATCCGGATGTCATCCTGCTCGACCTCAACCTGCCGAACATGAGCGGACTCGACGCCATCCCATGGTTTAAAGAATATGCTCCGGAATCGAGAATTATCATCCTCAGCCAGTCAGAGATGGAAGCCGACGTACTGCAGGCCATCCGGATCGGAGCCTCCGGCTACCTGCTCAAATCTTCGACGGTCAAACAGATCAAAGAAGCAATCCGCGACGTCGCCCAGGGCGGATTCCCACTGGATCCCGACATCGCCCTATATATCCTCAGCACGCTACGAAACAAGACGCCGGAAAAAAAGTTGGACGTGCCGCTCTCGAATCGCGAGACAGAGATCCTCACCATGGTTTCAGAAGGTCTGGTGAAAAAAGAGATCAGTGCCCGCCTCGGCATCAGCCTCCACACCGTGATCACGCACGTCTCCCACATCTATGAAAAACTGGGGGCGGTCAACGCACCTGCAGCGATCAGTAAGGCCTACCGCTCCGGCATTCTCCCGCCCGGCAAGTAGAGCTGCCACTTGAAGCCCCGCAGCACCTTGCCAAGCATATCCTCATACATATCTTTGTCACCGCACTTAGGCTCGGCTTTTTACCACCCGCTATCGCTGGAGACACCGAAGCACGGAGCAGGGAGAGAGTCGGAATGGGGATTGTTGCCGCGCCTTCAACGCTCCGTGCCTCCGTGTCTCCAGCAACCGCAGGGCGCGGGTGGTTAAAAATTGCTTCGCCCCCGATTCGCCTAGCTCCCCGATTCATTTCATTCATTCCCCTTCGGCGGGGCTTGCAGCATTTCCCCTACGGCGGGACTCAGAAGCATCTCCGGACTTCGGCGAGCTCAGTCGTGCCGCGGACCTCCGTCATGTATGAGACAACTCATTCCATCACCATCATTTGATAATCCAAAGATGTGTATAAGGATATGCTTGAGTCATTGTGACAGAAAAATTGAGAAACGCTCCATCACTTTGTCATGCGTGTAGCGTGGCTCCAGCAAACATGTCTACATCAACAGGATCCCATTGCTGCCCATCCTAACAAATGACTGTTTGGACATTTTCCTGTCCCTAATTTTTCTGTCAATTTCTTCGATTTCTATTTCGAGAATATAGACTTGAGGCACTGGATGAAGACTTCGCCTACCGGACGACTTAAAAGCCTGCACCGCTATCTGCTGGAACACCCCGGCTCAACGGGGATCGTCCTAAACTCCGGCAATATCGGAACCGTAGATCGTATCCGATACATGCCTCTCTACACAAAACTCCCCAAACAGAGCCTCTAAAAATGAGCGCCGCCGCTACGGCCGCTTCACCCAAAGATCGAGGTGGAAAGTTGTCGGTTCGGGGAACTGGGAAGGTTCCAGCAGCGAGGAGAGTTTCACGTACGCGCCCTCGGCCGGTTTGTCGACGTAGGCATAGCCCAGCAGGCGCTTCCACTGACTGTGATGCTTCTTCATCGAATAGCGGGTCGCATCTTTGTAGTAATCGTAGTGCGGATGTTCCTCCGGCACGCCCAGCTCAACCCGCTCCTTTTGCACAAAAACATAGGGATCGGTGGTGAGCACTTCGCGCCCGCTCTCTGCCTGTTCAATCAAAAAGACCGGCATGGTTCCGAGCACGGGTTTGGAATAGAGCTCGAAAGCCGGCCTACCGGAATCGACCACCTTGCCGTCGCGAATACAGACCGGAACCATCGGCGTCGTAGCCGGATCAAAAACGGCCAGTCCGTAATCCACCTGATCGACCAGCGACTGGGCCAATTCGGCCGCTTTGTCGCGGCGGTTGATCACCAGAAAACTGCGCCAGAAAATGCTCGTCCCCGGCTTCAAGTTCAGCCGCACGGCCGCCTCGACCACATCATAGTTGCGGAAGCTGTTTTCGGGACGCGTCTGCCAGTCCTCCCAGGCACCACCTTTATCATAATGCGGCCAACCGGCCAGGTAGTCCCGATACCCCGACGGTTTAAACTGACAAAAGGGTTCGCCGTCTGCGGCCTTCTGTAGCTCGGCCTCAAGGTTTTTATCCCGCCCGAATACCACGGCCAGCGCAGGACTGTCTGCGGCCTCCGTGGCACAAGCAAGCTTCCAGCCCCCCGTTTCCCGGAACTCTAGCGTGGTCGGGATGTGTGTCTGTTGCGCGATGAGCTGCTCGCGCGGGAGCGCCTCGCCCTCGGGTGAAGCGACATAGTGAAACGGCAGACTGGTATGACGCGTGCCCCCCCACGGCGCATTTAAATAGCCAAATACGACATCATCGCGGACGCTGAAGTTGTGCACCATCCAGGTAAGCTCAAGGATACCGTCTCCAAGGTCGCGCGTCTGACAATAGTAGAGCAGCGGTGAGCGATGCAGCGTATCGGTGAGTGAGGTCAGCCCCCAGTTGAGGGTGCGGTAGGTTCGTCCGTCGGCACTCAATTCCGAAGCGAGCATCGGGCAGTAGAGGTTTGTAATGTCAGACTCGCCGACAATATACGACCCCGAGTTATGAATAAAGTAATGGTGCGCAGGAAGTACCTCTTTGAAACGCGCCAACGTCGCTTCCGACACCGGGCCGGCTTTTTCCAGTGAATTCAATGTGTTGTAGCGCTCACACGCCGCAACAAACTGCCACACCTCGTCGTTCCACGGTGATCGCGTGTTCGACGGTGGCACGCTTTCGCCGAACGCTCCGCGCAAGGAGTAAATCTGACCGCCCTTGCCGATGCGTAAAGCAAAGGAGTTGTCGTCGTCCTGCGTATGTTTCATCTCCATGTGAAACACGTTTTGTTCGTCCAAACCCTCGCCCCAACTACTGTCGGTCGGCGTGTAGGCAAACGAGGTCTGCGTCGCCCCGCGTTCGGCTTCCGGCATCAGGTCGAGCGAAGCGGGAAACACGTCCAGCAGCGCTGCCGCGACATCGGGCACCTGTGCACTTTCTTTCTGGGTCGAAACAGAACGACTCCCCGCACAAGCAGAGAGTGCCCCCACCGACAGCACCGCTACAATTAAATTGAATAACTTCATCTTATTTCTCCCTCTAACAGTATGATATATTTCGTCATTACGTCAGCAGACAAACGGGTGAATTGACCTTCAGTCGGCTTGCTGGCGCGGACGCTACTTTCAAATCTGCAGAAATCCCAAAACTGACCAGAGCATGTGTGTCCTGATAGGCCGCAATCAACCAGCGCCCGTCTGGCGTGAATGCAAAATCGCGCGGCGTCTGCTCCTGACTCTGGATCCGCTGCTGAAATGTCAGCTCGCCCGACTCCCCCACGGAAAACAAGCAGATCGAATGAGTGGCCCGTTCGGAAATCCCCAACACCCTCCCGGAGGGATGCAAACGAATCGCAGCGGTCGCCCCGATGCCTTTACATTCCGGATCAATGTCCAAGTCTATGCTGTGGAGCGGCCGAAGCTCACCTGACGTGGCGTCCCAGACCAAAGTAACGATGCGCGGGATAAGTTCGCAGACCACCCAGGCCAAGGGTCTCGAAGCATGAAACACAAGATGGCGCGGCCCGGAGCCGGGCGCCAAATCGATGTCACCGAGGTGAACCGGTATGCCCGCGCGCAACGTATGCAGACGGATGCAGTCGCTGCCCAGGTCACACACATACAGCCAGCGACCATCCGGAGACAAGACCGCCTGATGCGCGTGCGCGCATTCTTGCCGTTCCCCGTTCGGCCCAGTCCCGGCATACTGAATGACCTCCAACGCCTCTTCGATTTGTCCGCCTTGACGGGCGCAGCTCGACAGCCGGCCATCCAGATACGATGCCGCATACAAATGATTCTCTGTGGTGGTGAGATGGCAGGTTGCCAATCCATGCGAAGACTGCGTGCTACTATGAATCAAATCGCCAACGCCATCGACATCAAAGCCGTGAACCTCGCCCGAGGATTCAAATAATTCGGAGACCGCGAACAGATGTTTCCCGTCATCGGCCAAATGAAGCCAAGAGGGATTCTCCACTGCGGCACTACGATTCAGCTGCGAAAAGCATCCGCTTTGACTATCAAACTGACAGCTCATGATACCATCGCCGCAGGCTCCGGCGAAGCACGTGCCCCCATCCGTATAAGTTCCAATATAAATTTTCATCTTACATCACTCCATAGGTATCCCACACTTCACGGGTGGGCATGCCTTCACGAATTTTAATCGCGACCATGTTCTCGTCGCGCACTTTCTGGAGTGCCAATTTGATCACTTCGGCCTCAATGTGCTGAGGCACGGCGACCACACCATCGACATCGCCAACAAGCAGATCACCACTGTTCACCAGCACCCCATTACTGAATTCCAGCGGGCAGCGATAATCAATCACACGACCACGCACACCCTGATCCTGACCATAGGGGCCAAAGGAAAAGGTGGGGAATTTCAACTTCTCAATACCATGAGTGTCGCGACTGTAGCCTTCAATGACCGCCCCCACGCCGCCACAATGCATGGCGCGCGTCGACATCAGTTCTCCCCAACAAGCATATGGATTTGAGGAGCCAGAGCAGACGTAAATCTCTCCGGGTTGCAGGGAGTCGAGCGCTTCGAACATCACCCCGAAGGCAGACTCACGGTCTTGGTGATCGATGCGAGTGCCGGCGCAATCCGCCTCCTGGACGGTCATCGCGCGTCCGATGACTTTCATCCCGTCAAACAAGGGACGAATGTTCGGCGGCAGATATTGGTGGCGATGGTCCAGATGATCCATCACATCCCCAATCACACAGCTGAATAGCTCCTGGTCGATCAACTCAAACAATTCCTTATCGTGTTTCCATTCTGTCATAAACTGCTCCCTTCAACTTCTTGCATGATTGCCCGAATATAACCCATGGCAAACGCCATGCCGGCATGCCACGGTGCACCGCAGCTCATCTGCGGGCTATGATCGGGAATCAGCACGCCCTCAAATTTATTTTTCTTTAAAATTTCCATAATTCGTCGCATGTCAATTTGACCTTCATCAATGAAAGTTTCCCTATAGTTCGGCACCTTGCCACTCACGTTGCGGAAATGAATATAGGCGACGTCGCCTTGCTTCGTGTAACGATCGCACGCTTCATAAATATCTCCGTCCGTCATTTCAGACAGCGTGCCGAGGCAGAACTCGAGCGCATTGCTGTGGCTGGGCACACTATCCAGCAGGCGCTGATACATGTCCGGCTGATAGACCAAGCGCGGCTGTCCCCGCACATGGGAAAGCGGCGGATCATCCGGATGGGCCGCCAAGCGCACCCCGGCCTCCTCGGCGACCGGCACCAGCGCTTGCAGAAAACGCTCCAGACGGCTCCACAATTCCTCATGGTCAATCGGCGGCAACTCGCCTGCCGGAGCATCCGAATCGTAGACCATATTCCACACCATCCCGTTGGGAATCGGAGTTGTATTCACCGCATCAATCCCCTGCATCCCGACCGTCTCTGCGCGACCGCGCGCATCGTGGGAGACATGCCGACCGGAGACACCGGCAAGGCTGAAATTGTATCCGAAAATAGGAATCCCCGCCTCCCCGACATTGCGGATAATTTGCTTTAATTTTTCAAGTTGTTCGTCCCGTTGCGGACCATCGAGCAGAATGTCGTGCCAGTGCGCCGGATCAAAATTCTCAATGGCTTCAAACTCCAGGCCCGCTTCGTTTAGCTCTGCCTTCAATGCCCTCAGGCTGTCCACCGACCAAGCCTCGTCGGGCGTGCCTCCGGCAAGCCCCCATCCCAGCTCAAGATCGCCGACCGGTTGATTGTTACCTGGCTCGGCTGCCCCCTTGAAGAAGTAGTCGACCAAGTGCACCACCGCATGTGTGGCCCCGCATTGCACCGAGAAATCATAATGTTCGCGGTTCAACATGTGACGATAAAATCCAAATCCTTGTTTCATGGTCTCAAATTCAAAGATTAATCGAAGTAGCGGGGAAGCGTGCAAAGCCCGCCATCGACCACCAGATCGTGGCCACTGACAAAGCCGTCCACAGCAAGAAACAGCGCGGCGCGAGCGACTTCTTCAGGACGGCCCATACGTTCCAACGCATGCATCTTTTCCCATTTCGCAACGACAGCCTGCCCTTCCTCCTCGACGCGCTGTTGGTTCAACGGAGTATCGATCGCCCCGGGACTAATGGCGTTCACCCGAATCCCCTGAGCACCAAATTGACCGGCCAACTGCGTGGTCATCGCCTTCAACCCACCCTTGGCAGCAGCGTAGGCCGTCCAATCGGCCCAGCTACGGTGCGCCTGGGTGGAACTGATATTGATAATAGAACCCTTTCCGCGTTCGAGCATTTGCGGAAGGACCGCGTGAATCGTTCGGTAGGCGCTGGTCAGGTTCGTATTGATTACACGGTTCCAATCCTCCTCCGGCATGGTATCCATTCTGCCACTGATCGGCACGGCGGCATTGTTCACCAGAACATCGATGCGTCCATGTTCCTCCAGGACCGAGGCCACGGCACGGTTCACATCGTCCGTAACCGCAACATCGCAGTGCAGGTAGTGTGCACGGCCGGGCGCGCTCTGGTTGAGCCCCTTTGCTGCGTCGTGGCCCGCTGCATCATCAACATCGGTGAGGATCACGGTGCCACCTGCCTCGATAAAGCATTCGCTAATGGCGAATCCAATCCCGGCTGCCGCTCCCGTGACGAAAGCAATCTGGTCTTTGAGTGGTTCTTTCATTTTATTCCTTGATGGTGGTTGCACAGACGCTGGAGGCCTCTGATTTCGTGAGTTTTCCGTTCTCCAGCATGATCTTAAAGTCCTGACCTTGATACGACAGGTGGGATAACACACCGGACAGTTTGCCGTGTTTTTCGCTCTCGCACCGCAGTGGCAGGCTCGTTGCGCTCAGCGCGGAAGGATCGAAGCCAAACAAGCCGAAAATCACCCCCTCAGCAGAGGCAGCCGCGGCAGCCGATTCCCGGTTGCTGGCACCACGCTCGGCAATACGTACCGGCGCATCCTGCCGTTCCGGATGTTGAAACAGTTCCCACGCCTGCGCCCCGCAGCCCTCGTATGAGACACCGTGTAAGCGTTTCAGCACGGCAACCGCGTCGTCATAGTCACCGAGATTCGCCAGCCCGAAAGCAGTGGCACCCGGCCATGCGGCAAAGGCTCCATTCGGCCCATGATCCGGGCGGTCCGAATACTCCGCGACCGGATCCTGCTGAGACTGAGCCCGCATGAAGTTGTCCGTCAACAGTTCATCCTGCACGAAGGCTGCCATCTCTTTTTTGATTTTCGGAGAAAGCCGATCCTTCATATCGCGACTCACCATCACGAAATCGAGCACATGGTGGACCGTTTCCGTCTTGTTCGGGTGCACGGTGTACCAGCGCCCCTTACCGTCGGACAACTCTAGAACCGCTTCGCTCAGTTGGTTGGCTTTGCTGATAAATTCAGCAGCCTGGGCCGCATCACCGAGACGCTGATAGATCTCCGCCATCTTATCCATCATCCAAACATAGCCGGCATTAAAGGAGGCCACCACATGCTTATAATTCGGCACGCACTCCAGCAGGTTCCAGTGATCCGCGCCAAAGTCCGCCAAGCGCCCACCGGTCTGCGGACTCGTCAAACGCTCCCAATTGAGCGCCATATCATGAAGATGTTGTTTCACGTTACGTCCGGCGATTGCTTCGCTCAAAAAGTCCAGATCCCCCGTAACCGAAAGGTAGTGATACATGATATTGAACAGCGAATGGTAATTGGCGACATACCCATTTCCGACGGCAATGCCGGAGTAGTTATCAATACCAAAGCAGGCATCGATATCTTTGGTCAGGACAAATCTGAGCCACTCCTTCATCCCCTCCGGTTCCAGCAAGGCATAACAACCGGGCCATTCATTGACATCCCAGTAATACGTCGTGGTCGCTCCAAGTCGCGGGCCACCGGTCAAAAAGGTGCTGCGGCTAACGGGTAGCTTGCTGTGGTGCAAATACAATAGCGTCAACGCCCCCATGTAATAGACCCGCTTCAGTTCTTCGTCCGGCGTTTCAAAGCTCGGCAAGTGCCCTGAAAAGAATCCCCCCTGAGGATCAAACATATCCTGCCAACGCTGTTCATACCGGGTTGCTACGGAGTCAAAGACCGTATCGAATCCAGCTGACCATTGTTCGGCATTCTGCAGCACTTCCTGATGATCCGATCCATAGCTCAAGACCCATTCAATCACTGCGCTTTCACCCGGCTCCAGCTCCAGAGACCAAGTAGCGTTCGCCCCGCTGCCTTTGGCCACGAGCTGATTCGGAGCGGTCGCGAAAGCGTAGCAGGCCACCGCATCGCTGGCAGTATCGGTCACTTCCAGCCCACGCTCCGTGAGGCCCCCCTGCCATTGCTCAGCATCCCACCAGGGGGAGGTTTGCCCACAGCTCTGAGCGTTGATCGTTAAGGTCGCAGTCCGGCCATCAAATGTGATCCCGATTTGGCTCCATTCCTGCAGTGCCAGCGGCTCGGTCGCCAAAACATAGTCGCCGCCCATATCCAAACGCAGACAACCTTCGGCAATGGACAGCCGCAAGGAATCGGGCTGATCACCATGGGAGAAAACAACCGCGCGTTGCTGAGACACTTCCGGTTTCACGGACAAGGAAATGGAAACCGTATCGGGCAGCGTGATCGACGGCAATTGGAACGATGCCGCCTCGTCCTTCAACGAAATCACTTCATCATGCGACAGCATCTCTGAGGATGCTTCGAAATCAGCCGTTCCAAAAATACGCAAGGCCCGCACTTCGCCAATCATGGCAATCGGCTCCGGTGGACGCGCATCGTCCGACACGTGCTGCGGCAACTCGGTCTCGCAAAGCATCGGTTTCTCTTCGTCGAGATCGATCGCATGATCGGCCGAATGCGGGATGCCGATTTCAATCGGACGCGGATTCCCGGTCAGCATAAACCCATGGTCGTCACGATCGGTGATGCCTTGACGCAATTTTTCCATCGCTAGATAGTCATGGCGAATCCCATTTTTCCATGGCTGCCCGTAGAGCCAGCCCCAGTTGATCTCGGAACGGCTGAACATCGCAAAGCAATCGAGGTCGAGCGCCGTGCTGCGCCGCTCCTTGCCCTCATTAGTCACTTGAATGCGCCACAACAGGCCGTTCTCTTCAAACACCATTCTAGAAGCGCTCTCGATACGAAGGTCGCCCTTTTTAACACGTCGGCTGGCCTCATAAGCACTCCAGCGAAATGCATCACAGGCCAACACCTCACCATCGACCCGCAATGTCCCGGTGTGATAGCCCATGGCAAACGGAGTCGCAGCCAACCAACCGATCGAGGTCAGATCCTTATTCACCAGTGCCTGCGCTTGTTGGTTGCGTAGAGACGGCAGATGCGCGAGCCACTCCTGGCTCTTCCACTCTCCGGATAGTTCCTTTAGCGATAAAATATTTTTGGGCTTATGACTCATGATGATTTTTCAGATGACGCGATGATCGAAGCGTGTGCTTGTTCAAGTTTATCGGCTGTGGACTGGCGATCCATCCCCTCACGAAGATGGGTATTCACCAGCTCACCGATTTTAAATTGGAATTTAGGCCACGCCGACACCCGGGGTCGAACGTAGGCATGCTCCAGGGTTTCTTTTGTAGAAGCAAAAAAGTCCCCAGCAATTGCATTTGCCTCCGGGTGCGTAAACGCCGCTTCGTGAGCCGGTTGACCGCCGGTCCGAACATAAGCGCCACGTTGGACTTCGGCGGAACAGAGGTATGCGGCATAGACTGCGGCCGCTTGTGGCGCTTCACAGCGGGCTGAGATACCGATGCCAGCCCCACCCAGGCACGCACCGTGCGCACCAGGAATATTTCCGAAGCGTAAACTCGGCCCTCCTGCACGCTCGCGGGCGTAGTCGGTGTAGCCAAATAGAAACGGACTGTAGGCAATCGTATCGGTCTTTACCATACGCTCCAGCACCTGGATCGGATTCAAGTCCAACGCTTCCGCGGGACCTGACGCAAACAGGAGTTCCAATCGTTCGAGCACACGCAGTACCGTTTCGCGACGGATCCACTGTCGCCCGGACGGCGCATCCCCCAATTGCGCGGACAGCGTAAGAAAACAGCAATTCGCATCGGTGGGGTGCAGTGCCGTCACCACCTGAAGCCCCTCTTTCGAAAGCTGATCGACGAATGCTTCGAATGCATCCCAACTCTGAGGCAATGGCTGCGCACCGACCAGATCGGGCCGACACACGGAGACGTGACAGGCCGCATCAATTGGCAGTGCCCACTGGTGTCCATCAACCTGGTACGACTGAAAACTAGGCGTGCGCCCCTCACCTGCAATCGCCTGCAATGTGGCATCCGGCAAGAGTTCATCAAACGGTCGGAGAATACCGCTGGCGGCTTCACCACTGTGTGGATGATCCCACACCAGCAGATCAAAGCGTTCCGCCAGCTCGGCCAGTGAAAAATCGCCGAAATCCTTGAGTGAACGCCGACTCCATTTCACAGACACGCCGTCATGCTCCGATAACGCTTCCAGTGGTGCGTAACCTCTGGGGTGATCCCATGTAATTCCTTTAAGCTCGATCATGACTGCTTGTTTTTTCCTTCAGCTCGTTTCAAACTGGCCTGATAGAATCCCTGAATTTGATTTTGCGCGCCATCGGACGGATACAAGCGAGCCAAGGCTTCGTTTTCCAAACACTGGGCGGCGGTGTTCATCGAGCCCGTCGCGATGCGGGTAAGCTGTTTCAAGGTGCGAAGCGCGAGCGGATTTTTACTCGCCAGTTCGTTGGCAAAAGCGGCCAGCTCGTGATCAAAGGCTTCTGCCTCCCAGATACGGTTGACCAGCCCCCATTCTTGCAGTTCCTCAACGGTGGCACTGCGCCCGGTCATGAGCAAATCATTGGCCCGGTTCAGGCCGGCCTTGGCCGCCAGGCGCTGGGTGCCCCCACCTCCGGGGATGAGTTCTAACTTGATTTCCGGCAGTCCGCATTTCGCACCCGCCTTGGCAACGATCAAGTCACAGGCGAGTGCGATCTCAAAACCGCCACCGAAGGCATAGCCATTGATCGCGGCAATCACGGGCTTTGCATTTCCTTCGATCAAAGCATAGAGCTCGCGGCCAAGGGTCTGGAACGATTCAAATTCCGAGATGGTTTGCTGTGCATATTCGTTGATGTCGGCTCCTGCCATGAAGGCCTTGCCAGCACCCGTCAGAACGATCACCCGCGCCGTTTCGCTGGCATTCAAATCTGCCAGTGCCGCGATGATTTCATGCATCATCTGCCGGTTCATCGCGTTTAGACTTTCCGCACGCTGAAAGGTGATCGTGGCAATCCCTTCGCGCTGGCTGACCTCTATCATTTTAAATTCGCTAGTCTTCATATGCCTTCGTTTGACAGTTTGTTCTATTAAGCTCCATCGGCTGACTGGACAGTCAGCACGCCCTTTGATTCGAATGCCTGGATCTCTTCGGCAGAGTAGCCCAGTTCTTCGAGAATCTCCGGACCATGCTGACCGATCAAAGGCGCAGGACGCCTCAGCACACCGGGCGTGCGGCTCATTTTAACCGGAATGTTCGTGACCTTTACACGCCCTGCGGCGGGGTGCTCCATTTCGGTAAACGCCTCCAAATGCTGCACCTGCGGATCGTTCTCGACATCTTTTTGCTCCAGCACTTCCGCACACCAGATGTCCAGCCCGAGCATGATCTCGAGCCACTCCGCAGTCGTCTTCGTCCGCATCTGCTCCTGCAGCGCCTCAAAGACTTCGTCGCGTCGGTCGAATAAAATTTGCGGATCGTCATACTGCTCAAGTTCCTGCGCCGACGTGGCTTCCACGATCTTACTCCACGGACACATGGCAATCGAAAGCCAGCCGTCCTGGGTCTCATAAATGCCGAAAGGCGCTCCGTTGCCGGGGTGTGCGATTCCGGAATTGGGCCGTTCGAAGTTTTTCTTCAGGTTATGAATCGTAAAGAAATCCTGCATCTCAAAAGCCAACACACTTTGCAGCAGGTTGACCTCAATCAACTGCCCCTCCCCGGTCCGCTCACGGTAGAACAAAGCTGACAACACCGAATAGACGATGTGCATCGCACCCAACTGATCGCTCAAGGCAGTCCCGATCGCAACCGGTGCATCGTCGCCACGGCCGCTGGTCATCGCCGCGCCCGACAAGCCCTGCACCAAAAGGTCCTGCCCCGGACGTTTCGCATACGGACCATCACTGCCCCAACCGCTCGCCGAGCAATAAACCAACGACGGATTTATTTTGGCCATATCCTCATACGACAGCCCCAACTTCGCCATCACTCCAGGGCGAAAGTTTTCAATCACCACATCGGCCTGACGCACCAGTTTTTCGATGAGCTCTTTTGACTCTGGTGCTTTCAGGTTGAGTGCCAACGAACGTTTATTCCGATTCCATGGAATGAAGCACGGGCTTTCGTGCCCCGGCAGCCATTCGTTGAAAAAGGTCAGCGAGCGCATCAAATCGCCGGACCCGGCTTTTTCGATTTTGATCACATTGGCCCCCATATCCCCCAGCATCTGCGTGGCATAGGGCCCCTGAAGTAACTGGGTGAAATCGAGTACGGTGATACCTGCAAGTGCGGAAGGTGTATTCATGTGAGTGTTTTTGCTTATTTTTTTATTATTAAAATGAATTTCAGGGGGTTCAGTCATCCGGCAGGGCCTTGAACCAAGTGAAGTAAAGTGCAATGCAACAGACTAGAGCAATCAGAGCCACCACTGCGGCATCCACATACCAATGCCCCATCACGAAGGCAGGCACCATATACATGGCCACCATACCTGCACACCCGATCAGGCTGTTGAGCGCCGCGCGACCGAACGACAGCTTGCTCGCCATCGGCTTGCCTGCCGCTTGCACCCGCCGCTCAACCGCGCCCCAAAGCCCGAAGGGCCGAACCCGGCAATAGAACTCGTCGATTTCCGTTTCGTCAATCGGAGCGGTGACCAGCGAACCGATCACACAACCGGCTAAAGAACTGAGTAGGATCGCATAAGTCAGCACATCATTGGAGATTTGATCCAGTACTGGCAATTCCGGCCACAGCGTTTTGAGTAGCATCATGAACGAAGGCAGTAGACCAATCAAGCAGCCAACAGTAAAGCCCCAGCCGTTCATCCGCCCCCAGAACCAACGTAGCGCAAGTGGTACCACGATGCAGGAGATCAACCCGGACATCATCCATGAACAGATGCCGTTCAAGTTACTCTGCTCGACAAATAAATAACCCAACGTAATGCTAATGGTAGAAAGCGCGGCCGTTGCCAAATAGCTCGGCAACATGTGGCCCGCGCCGGTATCGCCCTCGCTTCGAGTCAGCGGCTGATAGAGGTCGCGTACGATGATTGAAGCCGAGGCATTGACCTCGGAACTGAAGGTCGACATGTAAGCCGCTACAAAGCCGACAATGACTAAGCCTTTGATCCCCGATCCCAACAGGTTGGATTTCAGAAACAACGGCAACGCGGCATCCGGATCCGCTCCTGCGACCACGACCGGTCCAAACATCGTCAAGGCGATGAAAGCGATTCCAGCGATGACCAGCCAGCGCGGCACCGCCAATACGATCCACAGGCCCGCCATCCAACCGGCTTCCTTCACGGTACGTGTGGCCAGAAAACGCTGCTCACCGTAGCGACCACCGGCACCGCCGATACAACCAAGAAAACCAACTACAGAAAACGCCGCCATCGCGCGCAACAGGTCTCCCCAGTTACTATACGCTCCCTCGGAAAAAACACCCAGGTTGGGCTTGGCATCGAAGCTCGGCGATTTCCAGTAATCGGAGCTGACACCCACCTCCGCAATGCCGGCATACAGTTCCGCTCCAGTGTAATTCATATAGCAGACAACCCCGACAATCAACGAAATCGCAAACAGCAGAATCGTCTGTAGGAAATCGGTCAGGATCACACCGCGAAAGCCGCCGACCAGCACGTAGAGGCTGGTGAGTGCCATCACGGTGATAGCAGTCGCATGCCCAGCCAACCCGAAAATCTGGGCAAATTTGTGAATCGCGATATAGGAGGTGCCCAGCGAAGCGACACTGAAGAGCAGGATCATCACCGAGAAGGCGGTGCGCCCCCATTTCGCCCCGCGATCTGTACCGAAGCGAATCTTATTCAGTTCTGCCGCGGTCAGCACTCCAGTACGCCGTATCCAGATACCGGAATAGCTCATCAGGAAAACGGCACCGGGCAACCACCAGACCAGCACCAGCCACCAGCTTTTCATACCCAGCACAATCAGGATGGAGATGAACCAAATAGTACCGGCGATCGAGTAATTACTCGCCGACCCCGAGGCCGCCAGCATCCACCACTTGCTCTGGTTGTCGCCCAAAAAGTAGGACTGGATACTCGTCGCCGACTTGCGGCTGAAAAAGATCCCGGCCCCGATCGTAATCAAAAAGTACGCCACAATAATCGCTATATCTATTCCTGTCATAGTTGTCTCCTGTCTGTTAATGTGCCATTTCGAATTTGTTCGTCCTGCGGTTGGCTAGCGCACGGGATTTAGGTAAGTGAATCTTACCTCGCTCAGCCCGTAAATCGGGCCGCCCCAGTTACCGGTCCCCTTGGTCGGGTCCCCCGTCATTCTGACATAACGGGCCTTCGCGCCATCGAAACGAATCGGGCTGTTTTTGCCGTCGTCCAAATTGGTGGCGGGCATCCACATCTGGCCAGTCGCCTTGGCCAGACGGAAGGGGTAACCTTCCGTCTTAACAAGCGTCCATTGTTCACCATCCAAAGACGTTTCAATCGTGACATTACGCAGACCACTGGCGAGTCCGCCTTTCCACCACAAGACACGATAATTGTCCGGACAATTGTAGTTCCACACCCGCATTTCATCCAGGGTATAAGCCGTGCCGAAGTCGAAGGTGATCTGGGCATCCTCCCCTTTATTGACCGTATAGGAGCCGACCCGATAGGAGTTTGCGCGATGCAAGGCATCGATGTCGGGGCCATTGATACCGCTCGCACCGACCAGACAGTCCGGCGCATTCATCCAACCCTCATGGCTCCATCCGTCCCGCGCCTTGCTAATCGCCTCGACGCCGGGAATCACGCGGTTGTTCATTACATAAACAGAGATCGCGTAATCCAGCTCCACCCCGTCGATCTCGGCCGCAACATCGATCGTCGTCCAACCCACGCCAACGGCACGCACTGCACCCCGGGCATCCACCGTGGCGACCTGCTCATCGCGACTACTGAAAGCGCACTCGGCCGTGCAACGGCGCTGGCTCTCGTCTGCGCTGACCACCTCGACCTCCAGCTTCGTTACGCGGAGCTTTGAGGTGAGCAACAAATCCAAATCGGCGGAGGTATATTCCGGCCCCGTAGCGGCGTCCGCTTCAATCACCGGGATCAGCATCACCGGCGGATTATCCGCTTCCGCCGCGACTGGCTTACCGGCGGTCACGCGGTAGACCTCGCCCGCATTCGTTTTCCAGGCATACACTCCATCCTCAGAACGAAGTCTGACGGATTTTGCCCTTTTGCCGATCTTCTCGACGGAAATTGCCAGCCCTTCCCAGCAGCTTTGCATGCGGCAGACGCCGCCCTTTTCGGACAAGATGTCCACTTGCATAACCGAACCGTTTTTCAGTTCACCGGAAACCAGGAAGGCTCCCCGCACTCGCAAACGTTCAAAGGATGCATCGCGTTCTTCCGGCCAAACGTCGAAGGCCTTGAGGACGCCACCATGGGCATTCGCCAGCATCGAGTTAATGAATTCAATGCCGCCCACCCCTTCGAACGAATGGTCTTCGTTGATGAAGGTGTTGTTCTCGCGAAGGATTTCATGCGGACTCGCACTGACCGATTTGCTTTGAGTCGAGACGCCATAGGTGCTCTCGGGATCCATTTCATGCCGGACCTCACCACCTGAGATGCGATCCCTGAAAAGATCGAGCAGTTCATCGCCCGGATAACCGGCGCGCACCGCCTGCGAGAAGATCCGTGAAAAACCGTTGGCCTGGTTCCAGGAGTTCATATAACGCAGCGTATTGCGGGCAATGATCTGCCCCCGCTCTGAACCGAGTTTATCAAGCGATCCGGCCGGATAGACATGGTCCAGCATCACCGGATTGTCTTCTTTGCCGAACATCGAAATGTTGATCCGGCTTTCAGCCTCCTTGAAGAGCAGCTTTCCGTCCACGACCGCTACAGGATAATCACTGAGGTGATCCAGATAGTTCTGCCAGGTGGCGCGACGCTCCCGCTCAACTCCCATGTCCTCGCTGTAAGGAATCATGAATTCAAGAATCTTGCGGACATAGCCGAGCGTCGGTCCGGGATTGAGATCACCCGGATCGCGCTCGCGTTGCGCGCCCTTGATCACACAACGCCCCATCTCATCAAACTCCAGGTTGTCTTCCCAGAAATTCATTAATTCGAGCAGGTAGGGATAGGCATACTCTTCCAGGAAGGCTTGATCCTTGTAAAACTCGCAGTGCCAGATCAGCGACATCGAAGCGAGCGAGGCATTACTCTTCTGGCCCACGGAGTCGTTGTTATCATCAATGCCCCACGGCCCCATCATCACCGGCAGGACAATGCCCTGCGTATCCAGGCGGTGCGCCAAGGCTTTGCCGGAAGGAATGTAGTCCTGAAGCACACGTGCATACGGTAGGATAAACTCGCCGCGGTTGGCCGAGAAGAGGCTCCAGAACGGTGCCTCACCATTGTAATTCATCGTATAGGTGCCGCCCCATTTCGGCTCGCGGTTGGTGATCCATCCGCCGGCGAGGCCGGGCATGACGCGCGCATCCAAATCAATCGAACTGCCGAGCACATACAGGGAACCGAAGTAGTAACGCTCAAGCAGCGAGTCGTTCAGGCTTACATACGACTGCAGCCAGTAGGCTTTCCACCACGCGGCATGTTCCTCAAGCAAACCGGCCGCATCATCGACTTCGTCCAGCGCCGCGATCGACTCTTCGAAGTGCTTGTATTCATCCTTGCCGCCCTTGACGCTCAGCAACAAGCGCGCGGTCTGCCCCGGCTGCACATCAAAGGACAACGCCGCCACCTCGCCGTTTTCATACAAAGTGCGAACATTCGTTGCCCCGGCGGCACGCAGAGCCACCGCCGCATTGACGGTGATAAAGGTGGAGTGCTCCTTGCGCAACCAAACGGTCCGTTCATCATGCGCGCCCTGGAGGATGAAAAAGTTATTGTACTCATTCTCGGCATTGAGGCATACTGTCAGCGAGGCAGTGGCGCCGATGGCATCCAACTCATAGACCACCATGTCCCGCTGGGCGAGTGCCGCGCAGCGAACCTGCAGCTTGCCGTTTTCCAGCGGCAGTTCGCTGCGAATCTCGGCCGCAGCCATGTCCTGCACATGACGCAAGCCCTGCGCCTCGGCAGCCGCATTGTGAACCGTCATGTTGAGACGGCCAAGCGGGGCTTGGCGAATGTGATGTCGCTGATAGAGGACTTCCGGCTTCAGAACCACCGCCCAAAAATCGGATTTGCTGAGATGATAGTTCAACTCCCGGTGCGTGCCGTCCAATGCAACGGTCAGCTTGCCGCCACCGCAGATCGGCGCGTCCGGGATCGTGTTCACTTCCGACAGAGACGGAATCGGCGCTTCATAGACCGAGTTGTATCCCGTGAGCTTGGCACTCAGGGTGTCCCACTGTTCTGAGTTTTGGGAAGCATGGATGCAGCTAGCGGACATGATTAGAGTAATAAAGTGTGCAAGGTTGATTTTCATGATTCTTTAAGACAGGGCGTCGCAACGCACTCGAACGGTCGTCACTTTGTTGGGGGTTAATTGAATTTCAAACTGATGAGCGGAGACGGGATCCAGCGAACGCACCGGGCGTTCTTGTGGCGTCACTTCCTCCAGAGAGAACACGGTAAACATGGGCCAGTTCACCGTCGCGGATTGCGTTTGATCAGAGAGGTTGATCAAGCGCAGCAAGACCGCTTCCTCCACATCAGAGGAGCGGCGCACATATTCCACGAGCACCTGAGGATTGTCACAACTCACCAAAGTGCCGACTGCAGCGTCCGGGCATTCAGCCAATGGATGCAACTGCAAGCCCTGACTGAATCCGGCAGCCTGCCGCGCGGCGTAGGCGGGATTAAATGCGCCCACAGTTTGGAAGCCAAAGCGCAACGAAATCTTACCGGGCTGCGTCACAGGGAAATTCGTCTCCCAATAATTATCCAGTGGCCAAGCCAACAACAACGGATGTTTCTGACGTGCGATCGTGTTCGATGTATTCGTCCAGTTAAAATCCCCCAGCTGAGCCAAAGGTGCCTCATTGTTAAACAGCAGTGCGCCCCCCTTTGAACCGTGCATCGCGGCATACGTCCCACAAGTCACCCAGCCATGGCTACAGCCGTCCAGTTGCTCGGCGTCTAATTCGACGGGCACGCCGGCGGTATCATAATGAGCCTGCCACCCTTCATTCAAATTAAGCTGAGTCACGAGGTAGACTGCCTCTGGCTCGACATTGCTCTGTCGGTAAAAATCAACCTGTACTTCAATCGTGGGGCGATCCGCAAACAGGCGGATGAAATGTTCCACTCGATCCATACCCTTGAGTGTAAAGGAGCGCTTCAGGCACAGGCTGTTTTTTTCATGCAGCACCTCAAGGGAAGTCAAGGTCGCTCCAGTTCGCGACGCCCGCCACTTTTCATTCCAACAGGTCTTAAAGCGCATCTCTCCCGTGGTGTCGCGGTCATAAAAAGACTTCCGGCTGGAATCAAAACGCGCGTCCGGCTCTTCATGCACCAGCTCGAAGAAATCGTAATCTGCATCTTCAGGCAATGCATCCCAACCGGTTCGCTTATCCGTCAGACGGGCAATACGACCACTGCGCACATCGTAACACAATTGATGATACGGCGATTCCAGCCCCCGCAAACCCTTGGTTCGCTCCTCTGGCATATTATTATCCAGGTCCTGCACCAACAAGCGCTCTTCAAAGGACACTTCCTTTAATTCCGTAAACGGCTGATGCTCCTGAAACTTCGTGAACGGTATTTTTTGCCACGAATACGGCGGAATCGTAACGTCGACAAACTGTTGATCCGCGTCTGCGGGAATGCGCTTGCCCAAACACATCTCGATAAAAAATGACCGGAACAGCATCACCCTGCCCCAAATATCGCGATGCAACCAAGCGGCTGGAAGGTAACAACGCTGCGTGATCGTTTGCGGCGATGCATTCACGACCATCACCCCCTCGACATCATGAAACGAACTGGGGTTCTCAGACAGCGCTTCCATACCCATCTGTAGTGCAAAGGTCGCCAGTTCATGCGCTTGCACCGCGCGACCGCTTTTGACGTTGGACTGGATACGGGATTCATCTAGATGCGGATCCGCATCTGCCGAGGTCCAGGTGTGTTCATCGTATAGCTTGATCTGCTCCCAGCTGTCGCCGATCACCTCACGGCATTGCGCATCAGCGGGCTTCAGCAACTCCAGCATTTCAGCCATCTTGAGGCGGGAACGTGCCTTGCTGTTTAATGCGGTTTCCCAAGCAGTACTGGTCGCCCCATGATTCCAAAAATCGGACCAATCGCCACGGTAGGTCTCAAGCTGTTCCTCCGGAACTTCCAATAAGCGCTCTCTAAGTTGATCTGGAGTCACAAACCGAATCGCAGGTTGCCGCCCTTCTCGGTTCCACTGCTCAATCAACTGCGAAGAGATCAAATTCGGTTGGCCGTTATCATACATCACCGGCACATTGGTCAGGGTCATATACAGAAAATCCTGCGCATATCCGCGGGGCTGCAGTACGTCACGCTCATAGGCCGCAAAGGAGCTTTCCATCAGATCAAGCGAACGTTCAGCCGTCTGCAAAATTTGGTCGAAGGATGAATAGTGGTGCCCATTCATCACACGCAGGCGTCGACCCGACGGTGTTTCCCAGAGGAACTGATTGGGGCGATCCCCGGGACCGTCATTTCCCGTATGCAAATTGATTCCCATGACCAACAGGTCGACGCCCGAATCGATCAACAGATCACTCAGCGCCCATGACACTCCGGTGATGTCATGTTGAAAAGCCACCCGAATCGCGTCACCAGTCAATTCACGATAACGTTCCAGTTGTGACAGCCCACGAATCATTTCCTCGGGTGAACCCAACGGAGTGATGTTCATTTGCAATGCGCCAAATCCCAGGCGCCCCTCTTTCACATACGCTTGCAGCTGTTCCCAATCCTTCGCAGTGGCGTGTTGCATCCACTGCTCCAGTTGCCAAGTCACCTCCACCGTCCAGCGTGGCCGCGAAGCCTCAGCCCAGTGCGCCGTTTGCTCAAACAAATGAAACGCCTCGTCGATAAAGTATTTCTGCAAGCGCTGGAGAATCGGTTGCGTGTGGGTATAGCCAATATCGAGATGGCTGTGATGAAGTAACAAAATTTCTTTAACTTTCATATATTCAACAAATTCAAATAACCACTATGACGTGTAATTATCCTATTAAAAAGGCTTTTATGTAGTCCTAATTTCTTAAATACTAGTCACTATTCAACAACACCATGCCACAGACTGAACACATACTTATAGACGGGGACCACCTACCCCGGATTATTCTAGCCGGGCGCTTCAAGGGGATCAAGCTGAAGGGGTATTCCGCAAATCACCATTGGTTTCACTGCTACAACTATAGCTCGACGTTCCGCATCAATGGGAAGGCGCAGTGCGTCAAGCCAGGAGATATCACCCTGATCCCGAAGGGGGCGTCGGCGGAGTGGGGCCTACCCACGCCTGGAAATCACTGGTGCATTCATTTCGATCTCCCCATCGGCCAATCGGGCATCGCACTCCCTCAGCTATTTAGCTTAAAAACCCGCCAACAACAGATTAAAGAAACCATGGCGCAGATCAGTCGACTCCATCAACGTGGGGCGAACGACCGTGTCGCAGGCATGCAAGCATCAGCCCTCCTGTATCAGCTCCTATTGGAAATTGCCCACTGGCATACCGAAACCGGAACTGAATCAAGCGCAGAGCGTTCTCACCCCGCCATTCCAAGACTGAAACTGATCATTCAGGAGCGGCTCAGAGAACCACTCGCGATTCCCGAGCTCGCACGGGAAGTGCGGCTCAGCCAAAACTATCTGGCCCGACTGTTCCGCCAGCAAACCGGCATGACGATTCAACACTACCTGTTACTGCAACGTATCCAACGCGCCCGCGAACTGCTGGTGCAATCCAGCATGCCGATCAAAACCATCGCCCACGAAGTCGGCCTGCGCAACCCTCAGCATTTCTACAAACAGTTCCGCGCCATGACAGGAATGAAACCCAGCGCCCTGCGTAACGAACACATCACGCATGACTTAACCATCTGATCTGCGGAAATAAGAATGAAATTTTCAGTTTTAAGGTTTACCGACAACCGCGGTGACTCACAGTGGTTGCCGGTAACATTAAAACCTAAAATTTATAAAAAAAATAACATGAATAAAAAACTAAAATCAGTCGTCTGTGTTGGAGCCATTTTGCTCGCGCAGTCAGTGTGTCGAGCCGAGTCCTATGTTGATAAGGTGAACGTCTTCTTGCGCACTGGAGGCAGTGCCCAGGAATAAATTGACCCGCTCTGTGTAGTCGGTTGCCGCCACCATCTGTGTCGCGAGCAATGCGATGGTGATCAAAGCCAAGAGTGTTTTCTTTATTTTCATATAATTGTAGTGAAATTGATAATTAAGTCCGAATTCGGTCTAAGCGTCCTTATCGTAATAGGTTGATTCGATTTCCTCCAGTGAACGGCCAGCGGTTTCCGGCATCCACTTCCAGACCATGAATATCTGCGGCACCAGAATCGCAGCGAAGATAAAGAACGTCACAGCAGGGCCGACGGCCTCGCGCAGACTTGGCGTGAATTGACCGACAATCGTATCGGTCGCCCACATTGTCAGAATGACAATTGCCATGGCATGTGATCGAATATTGGTCGGGAAGATTTCCGAAGCGAAGATGAATTTAATCGGTCCGAGCGAGAACGCAAAGAACGCGACGAAAGCACACATCAATACGATCAGCATGGTGTTGGCACCGCTATTAAAACTCGCACCGATCCCAGCTAAGCAGGCAATGGCACCGATGGTGCCGAATTGCAGCAATTTGCGGCGGCCGACCTTGTCCACAAAGGCCATCGCGATGGTAGTGAAAATCATATTACAAAAACCGATCACGGCCATGCCGCTCAAAGCTCCGTCAGCCTTCAGGCCGGCGCTTTCCAGCATGGAGGTGCCGTAGTAGAACACCACATTGATGCCACTGAATTGGGCGAAGGCGGCCAACATCATGGCAATAATTAGGGGTTTGCGATACTTCAGGCTGAATACATCGAGGAAGTTCGTCTTGGTGGCGCTTTCTTTAGCCACCGTCTGCTTGATCGTTTCGAGTTCCTTTTCCGCACCATTACGAAAGATACGGTTAAGCACCTTGCCCGCTTGCTCGTGGCGCCCCACCTTGACCAACCAACGCGGGCTCTCTGGCAGCAGCGCCGCCAGCACAAGGAAGAACAGGCCTGGCACCAACTCCGAGGCAAACATCGCACGCCATGTCTCGTCGGCCACAAACCATTTC
>Ga0209196_1000248_pt1 | contig 44312 bp, 36 predicted proteins | sample COGITO_mtgs_1105_5_FD_184801 | JGI IMG/M metagenome (GOLD analysis project Ga0209196, IMG submission 184801) | Pelagic marine microbial communities from North Sea - COGITO_mtgs_110509 (SPAdes) (version 2) | ecosystem: Environmental > Aquatic > Marine > Epipelagic ... | reverse complement strand
AGCATCTAATAACGATCTTCCAATTCGCACTGATCAACCTGTTCACAGCGGTAAAGTGCGCTCTGTCTACTGGCTGACTGAGGCTGACAGTCGTCGCCTGATCGCCGACAAAGGCTATGATGTTGCCGCTGATGCACCGCTGGCAATTATGGTTATCAGCGACCGAATCTCTGCCTTTGAGTGCATCTGGCAGGGTGAGGGTGGCATGAATGGTGTTCCTGGCAAAGGTGCAGCACTGAATGCGATCTCCAACCACTGGTTTAAGCTGTTTCGTGAGCAGGGCCTTGCGGACAGTCATATTCTGGATGTTCCACACCCGTTGGTATGGATTGTTCAGAAAGCTCGACCAGTTATGATTGAGGCGATCTGTCGTCAATATATCACTGGATCTATGTGGCGTGCCTATGCGAAAGGCGAGCGCAATTTCTGCGGTATTGAGCTTCCCGATGGCCTGGAAAAAGACCAGCGCCTACCCGAACTGTTAATCACACCATCTACTAAGGGTATTCTCGAGGGCATTCCCGGCGTTCCGGAAGTTGATGATGTCAATGTGTCGCGCGCCGACATTGAAAATAACTACGCTGACTTCAAGTTCCGCAGCCCTGAAGATATTGATGTCTACGAGAAACTCCTCGGTGAAGGCTTTGAGGTAATCAGCAATGAACTGGCAAAAATTGGTCAGGTGTTTATTGATACCAAGTTTGAGTTTGGCTATGTCAATGATAAGCAGGGTGTCGAAAAGCTGATCTATATGGATGAGGTGGGAACACCGGATTCCTCACGTATCTGGGATGAAGAACAGTATAAGCAGGGCAACATTGTCGAGAATTCCAAAGAGGGTTTCCGCCAGCTGTTACTCAATCATTTCCCGGATCCGGATATCCTTTTAAATAAAAACCGTATGGCTGAGCGCAACGATCTGGCTCGTGACAATGCGTTGCCGGAATCTGTAATGATGGCAGTGTCAGATACCTATCTGGGTATTGCGGAAAAGATTACCGGTGAGAAACTCAGTCTCTCCGATGATCCTAAGGCTGAAATTATTGCCACGCTTGCCGAGCAATATGACCTTATCGATCAGTAATTTTACCGGCTGAAGATCAGGGCTGCGTGGTTAGCGGCTCTGCAGAGCGGTAGTAACGGGTTGGAACCAGGGGCATTTCAGTAACTACTATGCCTCTGGGTTTTCCGCGAATGATGGCATTCAGGCCGCTGCCGGGCACTGAGTATTCACGCTGTACATAGCCCATGGCAATAGGCAAACCCAGAGTCGGTGAAAAACCGCCGCTGGTGACAACGCCGATCACATCACCCAGGTTATCAATAATCTTTGCCCCGCGCCGAACTGGGGCGCGATGCTCAACAACAAAGGCGACACGGCACCTTTTTGGGGTTCTCGCCATCTCGGCAAAAATAGCCTCGTCCCCTAAAAATCCCCCTTCTTTTATGCCGCCAGGACGGCGGGATTTGCTAATCGTCCTTAAAAGCCCCGCCTGAATTGGCGATATGGTTTCATTCAGCTCATTGCCATAGAGACATAATCCAGCCTCAAGGCGCAGTGAGTCACGGGCGCCCAATCCCGCCCATTTCACAACACCACTGGCTAAAAACTGCTCAGATAACGACTGGGCATGGGCCTGGTCAACGGAAATTTGAAAACCGTCTTCTCCGGTATAGCCGGAGCGGGAGACAAAGCAATCGACACCGCCAATAGAGAGATGGCAGCTATCCATAAAGGTTAGGTTAGACGCTGTTGGAGAGATTTCTTCCATCACCTGCACTGCCTTTGGACCCTGAAGAGCTATAAGCGCCTGATCGCTCATATACTCAACGGTAAAGCCCGACAAATGATTGCGCAAATGGTTTAAATCTTCTTCCTTGCGCAGCGCATTGACGACCAGGAAATAGGTGTCTTCAGCCCAACGGGTTACTACAAGATCATCGATAATCCCCCCTTCGACATTGGTCATCACACCGTATAGTTGTTGGTAGATGGGCATCGACTGAAGATCAATCGGCATCAGCTTTTCCAGGGCAGCACCAATACCGGAACCACTGAGAATAATCTGCCCCATATGGGAGACATCAAATAAACTTGCAGAACCTCGGGTGTGGTTGTGCTCGCGCATTATCCCGGTGCTGAAGTGCAGAGGCATATTGTAGCCAGCAAAGGTAACCATTTTTGCCTTTGCTGCAATGTGCATATCATAGAGAGCTGTTTTTCTTAGCTGTTGTCCATCCGTGCTGTACATTAGCTTTTAGCCTTTACGTTCCGTGTAAAATTTATTGTTCGTCTATCCGTGGATTATTATCAGCTATTCCTTAACATTCAATAATATTAACAGGTACTTCTAGCACGTTGGTGGCCAATCCACCGCGGGAGGTTTCCTTGTAGCGCTCGTGCATATCTTCGCCGGTTTTACGCATGGTTTGTATCACCTTATCCAGAGATACAAAGTGCGAACCATCGCCGCGCAAAGCCATGCGTGCTGCATGAATCGCCTTTACTGATCCCATTGCATTGCGTTCAATACAGGGAACTTGAACCAGCCCACCCACTGGATCGCAGGTTAGACCAAGATTGTGCTCCATACCAATTTCGGCGGCGTTTTCAACCTGAGATGCGGTGCCGCCAAGTACTTCGGTCAGCGCACCGGCAGCCATCGAACAGGCGGATCCCACCTCACCCTGACAGCCAACTTCGGCACCACTTATCGAGGCATTTTTTTTGTATAAAATACCAATTGCTGCTGCGGTCAGCAGAAATTTGATGACTCCTTCGTTGTTTGCGTTGGGAACAAAGCGCATATAATAGAGTAATACTGCGGGAATGATGCCTGCCGCACCATTGGTTGGTGCTGTTACTATACGACCACCGGCAGCATTCTCTTCATTGACTGCCAGCGCATACAGAGTGACCCAATCAAGTACCGATAACGGATCGGCCATTGCCGCTTCAGGGCGGCTCAATAATTGCTGATGTAACTCTTTGGCGCGTCTTCGAACATTTAGGCCACCGGGCAGCGTTCCACCGTTGGCCATGCCATTGGCTACACAGGCTTGCATCACTGACCAGAGATTTAGCAGTCCCTCGCGAACCTGCTCTTCACTGCGCCAAGCTTTTTCATTCTCAAGCATTAACTCGGAAATACTCAGATTTTTCTCTTTGCAGAGTTCCAGTAGTTGATAAGCTGATTCGAAGGGATAGGCTACAGTGCGGGGATCTTCAACTAGCTGGTCACTGCCCTCAACGGTCTCATCAATAACAAAGCCACCGCCAACTGAGTAGTAGGTCTGGCTGCTGAGAATCTGGCTTTCTTTATCAAAGGCGGTAAAGAGCATACCGTTGGAGTGGAACGGCAAAACTTTTTTCCGGTCGAGGACGATATCGGTTTTATGGTTATATTCAATGCTGTGGATACCGGCGAGATTGAGCGATTGCCCATCACAGATTCGCGAAACCCGCTCTTCAATCGAGGTCACATCTACAGTCTCAGGCTGCTCACCCTCAAGGCCCAATAGAACAGCTTTTGGCGTGCCATGGCCCTTTCCGGTAGCCCCCAGAGAGCCATACATCTCGGCTTTAATACGGAATACATCGGTCAGCAGTCCGGCCTCACCAAGAACCTCGACAAACTGCCGTGCTGCGCGCATCGGCCCTACCGTGTGAGAGCTTGAAGGGCCTATACCCACGGAAAACAAATCGAACGTGCTGATTGCCATAAGTAACCAAAACCTTAGATTTAAAAGTAGCTAAATCATAACTATAGACCGGTTTTTAAGCTGTCGCGTCAGCCGTATTAAAAATACCTTTTTGAGCAGTTAGTTCGTGCAGTTAGATAGCAGCCGTTGACTTGGAAACTGGTCGGATTAACTGGCTATTCATGGTTTTTATGGTTGGGAAGACATAGTCGAGCTGAGCGGCATTGAGCTTCCAGTGCTGGCTTAGAATCGCCCTGATCCACTGACGTGTATCGCTGGTCGGCATCAAATCGCGACCCTGATATAAATTGGCCATAGAAAGCCCCGGCCAGCGACCCTCAATCTTACCTCCAGCAACTGCACCCCCGGTAATAAACATGGCGCTGGCAGTACCATGATCTGTGCCTCTGGTGCCATTCTCAGCAACGGTTCGACCAAATTCAGTGGTTACCACGACTACGGTATTATCCCACTGCTCGGCAAGGTTTTCTCGAATGATGGCAATGCCCTCGTCGAGCTGTGAAAACTTGCGATCCAGACGGCCCAACTGATTTTGATGGGTATCCCAGCCGGTCATTTCTAACATCGCACAGTCGGGACCATCCTTATCTGCAAGCATCACTGCACAGGAAGCTGCCAAAGAAGAAAAGTTGTACTTATACTTATTTTCAACTTGCTCCATACCCGATAATAGCTGACGATTTTCCAGCCCCTCATCTAATCGCTCTGAGAGTAACTCGTCGTCTTTATATAAAACCTTTAATCGTTGAAAAAGGTCATCACTGGCAGGTCGAAGTAAATCCGGATACCAGGTCTTTGCCAGATGCTTGCCTCGCAAGCCAATCGGTACTGTATGTGCCACCGCTACCGAAGCACCCCTATAAACCTCTACGGCACGATTTAACCAACCGCTCTCGGTATCCACCTCAGGTAAGCCTGACTCGAGCATATCTTGAGCCTGAAAGTGCGAACGTGAATTTGCGCCTGACTCTGTTGCTACCACAGGAATTAACTGCTTCTTTTTATAGAGGCGATTCAACTCTTTAAATGCTGGGTGCAGGGCAAACCCGCCACCCAAGTCAAAAGCCCTGTCTTTAACCGGAGTCACAAGGCGTTTGCGGTGCTCCATCAAGCCTGAATCGGAGAGTGGCAAAATTGCGTGCAATGAATCCATAGCGCCGCGCAATATCACCCAGACCAACTTGGGTTTTAAATTATTAGCCGGTATATCAGTAAGCGACAGCGCCGCAGGGCTATGCCATGCGATAAAACTGCCGGCAGCTGCTTTGAGTAAGTCGCGGCGATCTATTTTCTTATTGTTCATTATCAATCCTAGCGGCGCTGAAATTCGGGGCTTAATAAAAGCATTGCTAATCCCTGTGCGCGACTCTCTGCACCAGCTAATAATTTCACTGTTAATGGGGAAAGCTGTGAATCAAATATGCGCGCTGCAACATTCTTGGGTGTTTCGCTGGTTTTCTGGCTCAGTAAGCTCACCCAATCAATGCGTTTCATTAATGCATCGGAACCCGACCAAGCTATATTCAGCTGACTATAGCCAGCAGGAGAGCCGGAAGCAAAAGGCTTGTGACCCATAAAATTAAGGCCGCGCATCAGTATATTTAATAAACCCTGATCAACAGCTTCAGGATGATTAACTGCTCGATAGGCGGACACTACAAATTCTCTGGGGGTTTTAAATTTATTCGACTGACTATCCCAGCTCTGCGAATGCTTAATCATTGTGGTGACTACCGCCTTAATATCACCCTCAGTTTTAACCCATGTATCTACCATGGCTGAGACCAACTGTTTAGGCGGTTGATCAGCAATCAAATGCTGAACAAGCTTATAAGAAATAAATTCTGCAGTCTTTCTGTGGCGGGCTAAATCGTGGAGTACCGCCCGCCCCTGAGCCTCGCCATTATCCCCATAGGATTTACCGAGAATAATTCTGGCTCCCGGCTGATGATAGTTATCGCGAAATTTAAAGCCACCGTGCCCAGTATCACCTTCATCGGTAATACTCCAACCACTGATGGCCATGGCCAACTGTCTAATATCATCGAGTGAATAGCCCCCATCTACACCTAGGGTGTGGAGCTCCAGAATTTCTCTGGCAAGATTCTCATTTAAACCTCGCGCTCTTTTACCGGCCTTTGAATTTGGGCCTACTGATTTTTCATTATTGAGATAAACAAGCATGGCTGGATGCTGTTCAACTGCTATTAATAGATCGGCAAAACTCCCGAATAGATTTGGCGCGATTGCTTCGCGCTCTAAAATGGGCGCTAAAAGAGTCATTGTCTGAGTGGAAACAGAGACACTAAAATGATTTGAAAAGAAGTCTAGTAAACGCACTGCAAATGGAATATTTGTCTGCACAGACTGTTCCAGACTATCCATTATCAGACGCTGCCTATAAGGCCTAATAAGCGTCCGGCCAATATCGGGCAGTTTCATGTTTTTCTGTCGTGATTGTTGTTTCAGCACTTTTATATCCGCAATCATATTAAAAGCCGACTCAGTATCACCCAGTGTTTTATCAAACACCGGACTGACCAATTGCTGCAATAGCCACTGCTCAGGATCATGCTTTGCAGCAGAAAACTCTGCGCCCGTAGCCCCAAGACCGAAACGGTTTACAGCAATGATTGCTCGATTATTTTTTACCGCTGCCATTAACGTCAACAAGCCTCTGTTTATCAGTATTTAACTTAAAGCCACTTTTAAAGTAAGCAGATATTACAGCTCAAATCGTTCTCTTTATACTGTTGAATTTCTACCGTTCGTCGAATAGGGAAAATTTATTTGAGTAAAACCGCCAAATCGCTGTCCAATCTGATTACCAATATCCGGTAAATAGCAGTTGATATAAGCGTAAAGGCCTTTTAAGCTAGGAGAGTGAGAGTTATATCCACTTGTGCTTTACGGAAACTGATGTGATTTCAAACTAGAATAAAAGCAAGATACTAATTAAGTACTAAACTAGAAACGAAACACAATATAAAGAATCACAAAAAATGTGATCAAACTATAAAAATTTGAGGGGCTATCATGAATCATTTTCATACCAAAAAGCTTTGCCTGTCTGTTGCTATAGCCGGAGTAATGTCTTCTGGTTTAGCATACGCAGCCATTGACGAAATTATTGTTACAGCAAACAAACGCGAGCAGTCACTGCAGGATATTCCACTGACTGTCAGTGTTACCAGTGGCGAAACTATTCAGCAATCAAGCATTGTCGATCTAATTGATCTGCAGTCAGCTGTTCCGTCACTACGAGTTAACCAGCTACAGAGTTCTGCCCAGACCAACTTCACTATTCGTGGTTTTGGTAACGGTGCAAACAACCCAGGTATTGAACCTGCGGTATCCGTAGTTATTGACGGTGTTTCACGATCACGTTCCGCATCATCACTTTCTGATTTACCAACGATTGAGCGTGTAGAGGTTCTCAGTGGGCCTCAATCAACTCTCTTTGGCAAGAACGCATCCGCTGGTGTTATCAGCGTTACAACTATGCTACCTGAGCAAGAGTTCGGCGGCATGATTGAAGCAACTGCGGGCAACTACGGCACTCAAATCGTTAAGGGCACAGTAACGGGTGGAATCTCCGATACGCTCTCTTATCGTTTATCTGGCAGCACCAACCAATCTGACGGCACCGCAACAAACCTGGGAACATCTCCTGGCCCCGAAGACGATTCTGGTGTTAACAACAGAGACCGAGATGCACTGCGTGGCCAGCTGCTTTGGGAACCCTCTGAAGACTTAAGCGTTCGTTTTATTATCGACCAGGACAGCATTGATGAAGAGTGCTGTGTAGCTGGTGCCCTGCTTAAAGGTCCAGCATCTGGCGTTAGCGACGGTATCGCAGCAATGCAAGGTTTCGGCACTACCGACGGTGATCCTTGGTCACGTGCAATTTATATGAACCACCCTGCCAGCAATGTGGTTGATAATGACGGTGTCTCTATCCAGATTGATTACGAGATGGATTTTGCTGACCTGACCTCTATCACTTCGCAAAGAAAGACTGAACTGGACTCAAACTTTGATGCCGACTTCTCTGCTGCCAAGCTGATCAATGAAAATCTGGTTCAATATGAGTTTGAAACCTTCACTCAGGAAATCCGCCTAGCCTCTAATGGTGATTCCTCAACTCAGTGGATGATTGGTGCTTTTTATGCCGAAGAAGATACTACAACTAACCGCACGGTTCGTTACGGCGACGATATCAAGCCCTATGTAAACTTCTTGCTGCAAGGTGCAGGCACTACTCTACTGGGTATTTCTGAACTAGTAGCTGCAGGCGCTCTGGCTCAGGTTATTGGTGCCCAGGGTGGAGACCCATCAGTAGTAGCAGGAATGACACCAGCAATGGTTGATGCTCAACTGTCTGCGGCTCAGGCTGCTGGTGCTCCAGTATTGACTAGCACACAGATGGAAGCTCAGTTCTTTGTTCCAAACAGCGGTTCAGTGGGCGAAGGTTTCGAGATGAATGCAAAGACTCTATCTCTGTTTGCCAATGTTGATTACCAGCTAACTGAAGACCTAACTGCAACTGTTGGCTTTAACTACACAGAAGACGAAAAGACTGTAGTTAGCGATGTTACTGTTGTTGACTTCTTCTCTTCTCTGCCACTCCCAGCTTCACTGGCGAGCGTGCAGTTCTTCCCTCCTTTCGTCAACTATCCAAATGCTGATGAAGATGGAATCTTTAACTCAGATGATCTGACCCATACACTGCGTCTTGCCTATGACTTCGCGGAAGACACTAAAGTGTATATGGCCCACTCAACAGGATTTAAGCCTACGTCGGTAAACCTGTCAGTGAATGCCAACAATGCACAGATCGGACGAGCAGCAGATCCAGAAGAGTCTGAAAACTTTGAACTGGGTGTTAAGCATGTATTTGGTAATGGCTACCTAAACATTGCCTACTTCGATCAGTCTATCGACGGCTTCCAGTCAAATACCTTTGTCGGTAACGGTTTTGCTCTGGTTAATGCCGGTGAACAGAACCACAAAGGCTTTGAATTTGACGCCATGGTAGCTCTGTCTGAAGCATTGGTTGTCAATGTATCTGGTATCAAAGTTGATGCTGAATATGTTTCATTCATGAACGGTTCATGTGGTGATTTTGAAGGTCTGGAATGTGATGAAGGAAAATCAACTAGAGACCTCAGCGGAACTATCCCTGCTGGTGTTCACGACTGGAGCATAAACGCTAATGCGGTTTACTCCTTCGATCTCAATGATTCTATCTCTGGTTTCTTGCGTGCTGAATATATCTACGAAACTGAAGTTCCATTAGTAGATAACGTACCTGTATCACTGGCCAGCCGTGGCACCAAGAATGTTAATCTGAGCCTTGGTCTGAATCACGATGCCAGCGGTGTAGAAGCGATGTTCTGGGCACGTAATATCACTGATCACGAGACGCTGATTTCTGCATTCCCAACCACAGCAGCACCGGGCAGCTTTAGTGCTTACCCGAATGCGCCTCGTACCTATGGTCTAACACTGCGCAAGAGTTTCTAAGCAGTTAAAACCTAGCGTATAAAGTAGCATGTAAAAAGAAGTACTAAAAAGGGCAACTCATTGAGTTGCCCTTTTTTTTGGTCTTTTTTTGCCTATCAAATTAGTTAAATGGCCAACTCTCGTTTAACTCTTGCAAACGCTGCAAGAGCAAATTCCAAATCGTCCCTGCTGTGAGCTGCCGACATCTGGGTGCGAATACGCGCCTTGCCTTTAGCCACCACCGGAAATGAAAAAGCGACCACATAGACCCCCTGCTCAAGCATTTTCGCGGCAAATTGCGCAGCCAGCACAGCATCATCCAACATCACCGGCACAATCGGGTGCTCGCCGGGCAATAATTTAAACCCCTGCTGCTGTAAACCGTCTCGAAAGAAGGCGGTATTTTCCATCAATTGCTGCTGTAATTGATTCGATTCACTGACCAGTTCAAGGGCCTTAATGGCGCCGGCGACTACCACTGGCGCAACCGTATTGGAAAACAGATAGGGTCGCGAGCGCTGGCGCAATAGATCAACTACTTCTCGGCGGGCACTGGTATAACCACCACTGGCACCTCCCAGCGCCTTACCCAGGGTTCCGGTGATAATATCCACCCGATCCATACAGTTGCGATACTCATGGGTACCGCGCCCCTTAGCACCGACAAAACCGCTGGCATGACAGTCATCGAAATGAACCAGCGCATTGTATCTATCTGCCAGATCGCAGATTTCATCCAATCGCGCAATGGTGCCGTCCATGGAGAACACACCATCGGTAGTAATCAGTTTAAAGCGTGCACCTGCTGCATCAGCCGCCTGTAACTGGGCTTCCAGGTCAGCCATATCACAGTTGCGATAACGGTAGCGCTGAGCTTTGCAGAGACGCACACCATCGATAATACTGGCGTGATTTAGCTCATCCGAGATCACTGCATCCTCAGCGCTTAAAAGGGTTTCAAAAAGTCCTGCATTGGCATCAAAACAGGAGGGGTAGAGAATCGTCTCTTCACAGCCTAAAAATTCACTGAGCTTTCTCTCAAGCTGCTTGTGAATACTCTGGGTACCACAGATAAAACGCACCGACGCCAGACCATAGCCCCAGTCCTGCAAACCTTGCTGAGCAGCCGCCTGTATCTGGGGATGTTGCGCCAGACCCAGATAGTTATTGGCACAGAGATTGAGTACGTCTGCACCCCCGCTAACGGCTACGTGAGCACCCTGGGGTGTGGTAATTTCGCGCTCTGATTTATACAGACCAGCGTCCTGAATGGTTTTAAGTTCAGTGTTTAGGTGGTCCTGAAATTTTCCGTACATATCAATATCCCTGTGCTTACAGCTTGTTTTTACAACCTTTATTTAAAACCTGTATTTACAAGATTAGTCCCAATTTAAAATAACCTTGCTCGCCTCACCCGAATTCATCGCATCAAAGCCCTGCTGAAAATCCCTGTAGTGAAGTCGATGAGTAATCACCGGTGAGATATCCAGACCGCTCTCAATCATCACCGACATTTTGTACCAGGTTTCATACATCTCACGACCGTAAATACCTTTAAGGGTCAGCATATTGAAAATCACCAGACTCCAGTCGATAGCCATCTCCTCGGCAGGAATACCGAGGATGGCAACCTTGCCGCCGTGGCACATGCTTTTTAACAGATCGCGGAATGCATCTGGGTTGCCAGACATCTCTAAACCCACATCAAAGCCTTCAGACATACCGAGCACATGCTGTACGTCCTCAAGTTTCTCTGTGCGAACATCGACAGTACAGGTGGCACCTAGGCGCTTTGCCAGTTCAAGTCTCTGAGGGTTGATATCAGTGATCACTACATGGCGGGCACCTGCATGTTTACACACCGCCGCCGCCATTGCGCCAATCGGCCCAGCGCCGGTAATCAGCACATCTTCACCAAGTAGGTCATATTGCAGTGCGGTGTGCACCGCATTGCCAAGTGGGTCAAATAGCGCCGCTACATCAAGATCAATTTCTGGACGGTGCTCCCAGACGTTTGACATTGGCAGAGCCAGATACTCAGCAAAGGCACCGGGACGATCAACGCCGATTCCACTAGTCTGTGCGCAGAGATGACGACGCCCTGCAAGACAATTGCGGCAACGTCCACAGACCACATGACCCTCTCCAGAAACCAATTGACCGGCAGTAAAGTCATTAACATTAGAGCCAACCTCAACGATCTCGCCGACAAACTCGTGGCCTACAATCATCGGCACGGGAATTGTCTCCTGGGCCCATTTATCCCAGTTATAAATATGCATATCCGTACCGCAGATAGCCGTGCGCTTAACTTTTATCAGCACATCGTTGATACCAGTTTGAGGCTCTGGAACATCTTCTAACCATAGCCCGACAGTGGAATTCCTTTTTACCAATGCTTTCATGATGCTATTTTCCTAGAGATTGTTTACTATAAGGGAAATTATTCTCTTATCGTAGAAGCGAATATTCCCTTATGCAAGATTTTATTCTTATATATTGAACGTAAAGTAGGCTAACAATGAGCATCACCGACAATGATCCAGCCAGCCATGTACTCTGCAATCGAGTTACCGAACTGCGCAAAAAACATAAGCTCACCCTCGATCAACTAGCCTCGGCATCAGGGGTCAGTCGCTCTATGCTGAGTCAGATTGAGCGTGGTCAGGCCAATCCGACACTGACGGTTACCTTTAGAATAGCTCAGGCATTTGGGATGAGTATTGGCGAACTGGTTGACCAGCCCTGGCAGACGTCGACTATTGAGGTAGTTCACGGCGAAGATAAGAGCAATCTTTTTCGCGCCGATAAAGAGTGCCAGATACGCACGCTTTCGCCGCTGCATATGGAGAAGAATATTGAGTTTTATGAATTGCGCATCGCCCCTGGGGCAAGCTTATCCAGTGCCCCCCATTTCGAGGGCACCAAGGAATTACTGACTATTACCAGTGGCAGGGCTAAGGTGGTTTCTGGGGATAATAGCTGCGAATTAGATAGCGGGGACTCCGCTCACTATCGCGGAGACCTTATCCACTGTATTGAAAACTGCGGTGATCAGGAGCTGGTCTGCTATCTGGTGGTGACTAGCCAGTAATAGCGAACTATTAAGCCAAGACTGCTAAGCCAGAACTCTTAAGCCAAGCTATCTTCCGCAACAAAGTATTTCGGGTCTTCGATCACATTGACTTCAACCAGGCTGCCAGCCTTGGTTAAAAGCTTACGACACTCATCACTGAGGTGCACAAGGTGCAGGGTTTTACCGGCATTTAGGTAGCGCTCCGCTAGGGTATCAATCGCCTCCAGACCAGAGTGATCCGCCACTCTTGAGCGAGCAAAATCAATCACCACATCGTCGTTATCAGCCTGCGGGTCAAAACGCTCCAAAAACGAGGTTACCGAGCCAAAAAACAGCGGCCCTGTAACTGCATAAACCGTTGAACCCTTGTGATCTTCACGGGCTTCAATACGGATAAATTTAGCGTGTTCCCAGGCAAACACCAGCGCAGAGACAATCACACCAACTACTACGGCAACCGCCAGATCAGTCAATACAGTCACGCCGGAAACCATTACTAGAATCAATGCATCACTGCGCGGAACCTTGCCCATAATGCGGAAGCTACTCCACTCAAAGGTGCCAATAACAACAATAAACATCACGCCGATTAGCGCCGCTAGAGGAATCTTCTCAATTAATGAGGAACCGACCAGAATAAATAGCAATAGACAGAGTGCTGCGGCAATACCAGACATACGTCCACGGCCACCGGAATTTACATTGATCATGCTCTGGCCAATCATTGCGCAACCGCCCATACCACCAAAGAAGCCAGTCACGGTGTTAGCCACACCCTGACCAATACATTCGCGATTGCCGCGGCCGCGAGTTTCAGTAATCTCATCAATCAGACGCAGTGTTAGCAGTGATTCAATCAGGCCAATTGCCGCGAGAATAACTGCGTAGGGGAAAATAATAACCAGCGTCTCAAAGTTAAAGGGCACCTTTGGAATATGGAAACTCGGTAAGCCACCAGCAATCGAGGCGACATCACCCACCACACGGGTATCCAAGTTAAAGCCCATCACAATCAGCGTCACACAGACAATCGCTGCCAGTGAAGACGGTATAACTCTAGTGAAGCGCGGTAAGTAATGAATAATTGCCATGGTGAGTAAAACCAGACCGAGCAGCATATATAGCTGTTCGCCCTGCAGCCAGGCAACGTCGATAATTGAACCCTGCATTGATGTTCCTGCCAACCAACCCGGCTCGCCAGCGACGCCAAACTGACTTAACTGGGCGAGGAAAATTACAATTGCCAGACCATTTACAAAGCCGAGCATGACCGGATGGGGAACCATACGAATAAACTTACCGAGTTTTAAAACACCAGCCGTAATCTGCAAGATACCCATCAACACTACGGTGATAAACAGATACTCAACACCATGCTGGGCAACTAGCGACACCATAACAACTGCCAGCGCACCAGTGGCACCTGAGATCATTCCCGGACGTCCGCCGATACAGGCAGTGATCAAACCGACCATAAAGGCCGCGTAGAGACCGACCAGCGGCTCCACACCTGCGACAAAGGCAAAGGCGACGGCCTCTGGCACCAGTGCCAGAGCTACGGTTAAACCGGACAATAAATCATTTTTGTAAGATATAACTCGACTGGCGCGAAGTTCAAACATTTAAAAACTCTCAAATTACTAAAATTAATAGATCCACAACCAAACTCTTTATGGCGACTCAATAAGTGCCAAATGACTGTGCTGCTAATTTAAAAACTGGGATCGTCCATAAAGGAACAGCGGTGAAAACTCACCGCTGTTCGGAATTTACTAGCCTCGGGAATTTCTTTGCTGAGGTCTGGAATTGCTATTAGGGTTTCTGCGACCCTGACCACCGGGCTTGGCATTGCCGTTGGCACTTCTGCCATAGGGGCTATTGGAGCGGCTCCCATCTGAACGGGCATCTGAACTGCCCGCTCTATTGCCGTCTCGATTGCCTTGACGGTTGCCGTCTCGAGAACCTTCAGAAGAGCCATCACGACCACCATTCTTTTTCTTAGCACCCGCCTTGGGCCCATGAGAATAGGTGTTGGTGCGCTTGGCTTTAGGATTATGTCTGCTGTTACCTCTGCTATCGACCTCACTCTTCAGGGGCTTTCTAGGCTTTTTCGAACGTACCGGACGATTTAAGGTAGTTTCAGGCACATCGTGCACTGGCTCAAAACCATCCATCACCTCACGGGGCAACAGTTTCTGAGTTAAACGCTCAATATCCGAGAGCAGGTCCACTTCATCGGCACTGACCAAAGAGATTGCTGTACCAGTAGAACCCGCGCGGCCAGTACGGCCGATACGGTGAACATAGTCTTCCGCGACATTTGGCAGATCGAAATTAACTACCTGCGGCAACTGCTCAATATCCAGACCGCGAGCGGCGATATCGGTGGCAACCAGAATACGGACTTCACCGGCCTTAAAGCCAGCCAACGCTTTGGTTCGAGCTCCCTGACTCTTATTACCGTGAATCGCCGCGGCGACTATGCCCTCGGCTTCAAGATACTTAGTCAGCTTGTTGGCACCGTGTTTGGTTTTGGTAAAGACCAGTGCTTGACTCCAACTGTTGTCGTGAATCAAACGTGTCAGTACCGCGGCCTTTTGTTTTTTATCAACGGTGTAAATCGACTGACTCACTGTGGGTGCGGTTGCATTGCGCGGTGTTACAGAGATTTCAATAGGGTTTTTAACCAGTCCTTTGGCCAGTGTGCGAATATCATCAGAGAAGGTTGCCGAGAACATTAGGTTCTGACGACGTCTCGGTAGCAACTGAATAATACGCTTGATATCGTGAATAAAACCCATATCCAGCATACGGTCAGCTTCATCGAGAACCAACACTTCGAGATCGCTAAACTTAACCGCATTCTGACTGTGAAGATCCATCAAACGACCGGGAGTCGCCACTAGAATATCGACGCCTCTGCGCAGCTTCATCATCTGCGGGTTAATTTTTACACCCCCAAATACCACCGCAGATGTGAGTGACATATGCTTGCTGTAGAGCGCAACATTTTCACCCACCTGAGCGGCTAGCTCGCGGGTTGGGGTCAAGATTAGGGTGCGAACATGGTTGGCCTGGGCACGGCGACCGGTACTTAATTTTTCAAGTATCGGCAGGGTAAAACCAGCGGTCTTACCAGTACCGGTTTGCGCGGCGGCCATAACATCGTGGCCGTCCAAAACGGCCGGAATGGCTTTCGCCTGAATCGGTGATGGTGTCTCGTAGCCCTGCGTAGCAATGGCTTTGAGTATCGGGGCTGACAGGCCCAGTTCTTTAAAGGTCATAAGGTGTCTTTTTGTGCTTGGTGCCACTCGAAATTGAGTGGACCTGGAGAATGGCGCGCAGCCTACAGGAAATAGGCTATAAAAGCCATTTTCAGGGATTTTCGGCGCACAGGCAGAAACCTGAAGATTCGCCTATCCGCTTATTTCAACGGGCTAATTTAGTTACTTGGCAACAAATTTCATTGAAATCGAATTGACGCAGTGGCGAATATTCTTGGCGGTTAAACCCTCACCTTCAAAAACATGGCCCAGATGGCCATCGCAGTTAGCGCAGAGAATCTCTACACGCCGGCCATCAGCATCCGGTTCACGCCTGACTGCTCCGGCTATTTCATCGTCAAAACTCGGCCAGCCGCAATGGGAGAGAAACTTATGCTCTGAGTTGTAAAGAGGACTGTCGCACTGTTTGCAAAGGTACAGTCCCGCATCAGCTTTATCGGTATATTCACCGGTAAATGGCTGTTCGGTACCCTTGCCTTGGATAACGTACTTCTCTTGCGGTGTTAATTGATTCAACTGCTTGCTCATAGGCTTTCCCTTAAAATCATTGTTGTGGCACCTGTACCACTTCTTGGACCAGAGACCAGAGATCATCCATACCGTCCTGCACCGTTGCCAACTGCTCGATGATATTCCTGTCATACGCCAAGTTAGTTGATCTTAGATCGCTTTTGTAGAGACGGATATAGTCCAGTGTCGGATGCCCCATGGCGGCATATTCCCAGTCCAGTAACTTTAACCCTTCCGCTGTGATAAGAATATTTTCCGGCACCAGATCATGGTGACAGACCACCGCAGTCCAATCACTCTTATCTACAGCTGAGGCGGCAGACAATATTTTCTCAACCAAGGGTTGATCGACCAGGTGCTGATCTAGCTGATTGATATAGGCCGTGCAGTAATCTACATAGTTGCGCTTTGCCAGATCAGGTACAGCAATTGCCTGAATCTTCGCCAGTGCAGTATTTAGGTTGCTGCGATTTTCCGCACTGTCCACCCAGTGCTGCCCCTGGCAATAGCTGCTTACCATTACCTGCTCATCACTAAAAAAAAGCATAGGAACAGTGCCGGTGGGCTGCAGCAATTGAAGAATTTTCAGCTCTCGGTTGCGATCTATACCAAGGCTTTGGCTATTGGCGGCATTGATTCTAACCACCGCCTTAAAAGAGCCGCTAGCGACCAAAAAAGAGCGGTTAGTTTTACCGCCCAGCAGCTCGTGGAGAACTTCAGGCTGGCGCTTGAGAACTAGCTCGCCAGTCTGCCAGTCCCGCCAACTAGATAGCGCTTTTTGAAGTATCTGTTGGATATTTTGTTGAGAGTTGCTCACGATATTTTTTTGTCCAGATAATATAACCAGCTACGGCAAGCACTATATACAGCACAAACAGTGCGGCAGTTTGATAGAGACCCCGATCCAGATAAAGGAAGATCGAGACAAAATCGATCACCACCCAATACAGCCAGTTCTCAATAATCTTGCGCGCCACCATCAGCGTTGTAAGCACGCTGGCCCAGGTGGTGAAAGAGTCCAGATACGGCAGTCGTGCATTGGTGTTATCAGCCAATAAATAGCCTGAAATCAAAGTGGCTATCAGAATAACCACAATAGCCGTCGCGTGATTGGAGAGCGACCAGCGGGAGATTTGCAGCCCGCTATGATCCTGGCCACCCCGCTGCCACTGATACCAGCCATAGACCGCCATCACCATATAGTAAATATTTAGCGCAGACTCCATATACAGGCTGACATCACCAAAAATCCACACATAGATAGCCGTGCTAAAAAATGCACAGTACCAGCACAGACTATTCTCTTTCATCGCCAAAAGCAGGTAGGCGATAGATAGGACTACCGCCACCGTCTCAAGGTTAACCCAATCAAACATTTTTTATAGTGCCTCGTAACCGGGAATAATCTTAGCCACATAGACGGCCATATTAAACTCTCTGTAACAGGCGGCTATAGTGCTTTGCACCGCCTGCATGGCATAGTCAAACTCACCCTGCACTACAGTGCTGGTGGGGAATGTGGTGATTTTAAGATTCTCGAATTGATTAATCTTTTCAATAAATCCGTTAATCGGAGGAATAAAATTCTCGCGGTTGGGGTACATACTGATATCGATAGTCACCTGCATAGTCAAACTCCTTTTTAATCTGCTGTTTTAAAAATCGTATTTGCCGCTGAGACCAAATACACGGGGCTCACCGAGCTGTGTATAAGACTCAGTTATCCAACCATTATTGGGGTTATTGCCAAAATAAAAGCCACGAACGTCATAATCCTGATCGGTTAAATTCCTACCCCAAAGCGACAGTGTCAAAGGCCCCTGCTGATAGGCTAATTTTGCATGAAGTAGTTCATAGGCACTGGATTGCTGGTTATGACTGTTAGAGAAGTAGAAACTGTCTTTACCGTCCATCTGCACTGTCAATGAATAGTGATCCATAAATTTATAGGCTGCACCAAGGTTGAACTGATAAGCGGGGGCATGAGCCTGGTCACGGCCTGCCTGATCTAAAGGCTCATCGTTTAAATCCAGAACCACTAAACCACCCAACTGGGTTTCAAGTATCCCCAACGCTGTAAAAACTCGGAATTGATCGGTAACCTGCCACGCCGCTTCCAACTCAACGCCGTAATTATCGCTACCTTCAACATTGTCTCGATAAGAGGTCCAATTGCCGGAAGAAATTTCTAAGGCCAATTTGGCCTGCATATTTTGGCGATCAATATAAAAGGCTGTTAGATTGAGCGTCACAGCATCTTCAAGATAGCTGCCTTTTAAACCCAGCTCATAATTTAATGCCGCTTCACCTTCATAGGTTAATTGCTGACTGAGAAGAGCGATGGTATCAGCATCACCGCTAACCAGTGCCTTGCCATAAGCGTCAGTGTTAAGGCCGCCAGTTTTGTAGCCTCGGCTTAAAGCACCGTAAACCATCACATTGTCATCAACTCGATATTGCAGGCTGAGTTTACCGCCGATCAAATCGTCCGCTATATCACCGACAACACCAAAACTGTCGAAATAGTTATTTTCAAAGTGTTCAAAACGAGTCCCCAATGACAGTAGCCATTGATCATCCAGAGCCCAATCTAGCTGGCCATAAGCGGCGTAGCGACTGCTATCAAAGCTACTCGTCAGACCATCAGTCCAAGCACCGTAATAGTCTGCATCCTCGCTATAACTTAAATCAACTTCGCGGTCATAGCCATACAAGCCTGCTACCCAGCTGGCTCCCCCAAGAATCTCGCTACCCAGTTTGGAGAGGAATCTTAGGTCAACACTTTTCGCCTGGCGGTCACGAGCATTGTTTTCAAAACCTCTCACACCAACAGTGTCAAAATCCGACCAATCCCAGTCAAAACCATATTCAAGATTTGACTCTTCAGCAGTGACTTGAGTTTCCAATGTATAGCTATCGGAGCCATCCCAAATCGCTAGCACTGACAGAGCGCTTGACTCCTGACGGTCGTGGCCTGGCTCATCAGAGCGAGTATTTCTGCTATTCTCTAGAGAAAAAGCGTTGTAACCATTATCAGCATCAATATAAATAGCCGTAATATCAAAGCTCAGCTCATCCGACACTACCCAGTTCAATTTAACTCGCGCAAACAGCTCATCGATATTATTAGTGTCATCACGATTTAGAAAATCATTCTCAATATATCCATCGCCAGTGTTTTTACTGATCGAAACACGGCCTAAAAGATCGTCACTAATGGCTCCGCTAGCAACTACACCAACGGTTTTAGAACCGTAATTTCCTGCACCCAAATCTACTCGACCCTCAAACTCTTCAGTTGGCGCAGATGATTGAATATTAATAAGACCCGCCATTGCATTAGATCCGAAGCTTGTTCCCTGAGGGCCACGTAATATTTCAACCTGTTCGACATCATAAATACCACCGGCCAAACCTAGATTACTGAAGTCAATTCCATCAACCACGAGACCTACGGAGGAATCCAAAGGCTCTTTAAACTGGCTGCGTTCGCCAATACCTCTTACCTGAAAAAAGCGGCCGCGCGAAGCTCCTGCTGCGATATTCACATTGGGGGCCAGATTTAATACATCTTCCAAGTGCTGAGCCGCACGATTTTGAAGATCTGCATTAGAGACAACAGTTAAGCTCGAAGGAGATAACTGTGCTGATCCGCCACGGAAATCTGCGTTGATGATAACTTCGTTGAGCGAACGTTCTATCGCCTCTTCAGCGAACAGGGAAGAACCAAGAAAAAAAGTCGCAGCAATAGCTACAAAGAAAGCCCCGCGGGCGGTATTAAGGATGGTGAGATAAAAATTCATATTGAGCCTCAGTAACATTAATGAAAGTTAAGGAGACCCGGAGTCAAAAGACGTGGTGAAAGGCAAACTTGCTAAAAGTCCTATTCCTACGCCGGTATAATCCGGATCAGGTTCAAAGGGTACATCTCAGGCCACTCAATAGTAGTTGGCCGCCCCTTAGGAAACGCAGGCATAATAACATTACGCTGCATAGAAGGTATAAAAAATATTGACTCTTCAGGGTTAAAACGTAAGCCCCTGTTGAGATAAGTCATAGGCCAACTAAAAACCCTTTTGCAGTTAAACCGTACAGGCAAGAATCCGGCTGATTTCACAGAGAGAGCGACCGGACTGCTCACGCAGATCGGCAAAAACCTCCGCCACCAACCGTAAATCCCGCTGCGCTGTCGGGCTGAACTTCTTCATCAATCCCTGATTTATCAACGCATCACAGACATCTTTGCTGAGTAGAAAGGTATCTTTGCCCATACTGCGCAACATCATCGGGCCAGAGTTGCCCCCAAGCCTTGAGCCATGCTTTTTAAGCTCGAGCCACAGACCAATCAAATCATCCTCCGGCCAGTCGGCAATAAACTTAGCAAAGCTGCCATGGCTGCGCTGCCTGTCTAGCACATAGGTCGCGTTATGCCTGACCGAGACTATCTTGGTGAAGTTGCGAACAATCCTTGTGTCCTTGGCCAGCTCTTCGAGCTTTTCATCGCTAAAGTGGGCAATAGCCAAAGGATTAAATTCAGAAAAGGCCGCCTCAAAGCCGGGCCATTTATTATCTATCACCCGCCAGACAAAACCAGCCCGAAAAACGCAGCGGGTCATCATCGACAGATAGCGACTATCGTCTTGGGAAGTGAGTTGTTTAGCTGTCTTTGGCCGCGGCAGTATTGCTTCAAGCTCATCGGCACCGCCGCGATTTTTTGCCGCCAGTGTATAAAGTTTTTTATAGGAGGTCGCCACAGATTAGTCTCATCGAAATTATCAGTTAAGCAATAGTATATAGCCTGTTCAGCCAATAATTTGGATAATAAAGCCTATGGCAATAACTAATAATACAACCGCAAACAGCTTATCCAGCCATTGACCATACTTCTTGTATGCGTTTAGGCCAGTTTCATTAGAACTTGAGTTAGAAATAACCACCGCCATCAACATATACCAGAGCATATCAACAGTACCGGCAATCAGCGCCAACAGCGTTTTTTCCCAGAGCTGACTGCTGGCATCGACAAACTGGCTAAATAGGGCACTAAAGAAAATAATAATCTTCGGGTTAACCAGAGCGATTAACAGACCATCCCGGGCGGCCAACCATTTGGAGGACTGGGCAGTGACTACTGAAACGATCTCGCGATTGGCTGTTGTGAACAGCAATTTAACTGCCATCCAGATTAAAAACACACAGCCGGCTATTTGCACGGTATTAAAAATCAATGGATTGCGCTCGACAATAACCACTAATCCAAAAGCTGTAGCAAAGGCAAATAAACCGATCATCAAGCCGTGGCTGACTGCGGCTATTAGGCCCACAATCCGGCCCTGAGATAACGATAAATTAACAATCACCGCAAGACTAGGGCCAGGTGACATAGCCCCCAGCAAACAGGCTAGAGTGACAGATAACCAAAATCCACTATCCAATTTAGCATCCTCAAATCCACTAGTTTTCTAAAATAAAACTACTTACAATACTCTTTTATACAGGCATATACAGATAAAGCAATAGCCTAACCCTTCGTCAGCGACTATCGATTTAGTAAAATAATCAGTCGTTGTATACCGTTTGAACAGCCAAAATCTCCCGGCCAAAAAAGTCAACCAATCTAATACTAAAGTATTAGTACGCAAAGGCTATTCCCTACCATTCATAAATCAATAAGAATAAGCCCCGGACATTAGGACTAATAGACAAACGGAATTGTTATTAAACACTACTTATAAAGGCTAAAAAGACACAACAGTAGCCCTAAACGAGACCCTTTATGTTAAATCTTGATGTAAGCGCGAAAAGCGAGAACCTTATTAATCACAAGGTATTGGAAGAGAAGTTTTCTGCGGGCCTCATGGAATTTGAAGCCCTGATTCATAGCGTTAGCGATGATAGAAAATTGCAGCTGATTGATCTGCTAGAGCAGTTTAGTCAGGAGTAAATCACACTCGAGACTAAGCTTTATTTGAGTAGCTTGTTTGAAGAGCTTATCTGAAAAGCTCATTTAAAAAGCTTACTGATTAAACTTGTCGGAAACTTTGGAAAAAAGTTTTGAACGCTCGGTTTTCGATAGACCTAAAATACGGCTATAGATCTCTTCGACAGAATTAATCTTTTTGTTGGAACCTTTTTTGGGTAACGCGCTAGAGTAGAGAGAATCTATGGGCACACCAAAATAGTTGGCAAGTGCCGCCATTGAATCACGACGCGGATCCTGGGTAACCTGACTTAGTATTCGGTTAATGGTTGGCTGCGGAACACCAGTAGCTCTGGACAGACCACTCTGCGAAATACCTTCTTTTGCCATTAAACGTGCTAGTTCTTTACTCATGTCTATCACTCATCTCTGATACTGTAATTTTCTATCCAATGATGTAACATTTTTAGGCAATTTTTCATTGGATTGCCAGTTTTATTCTTATTCAACAATTAAAAAATTGCTTTGCTATTCTCTACAACCCCATCAAGTAAATCCGGTCGATCAGTAATAATTCCATCAACGCCCAACTTGATAAGACCTGCCATTTCATCGACATTATTAACCGTCCACACATCAAGCTTTAAATTAAGCTGGTGAATTGTTTCAACCAATGATCCTGAAACGATTCTTATGCCATCCTCCTCAAGAGGTAACTGCACCGAATAACCGGGCGGGTTATAGAGGTGTCCCAATCCGATCCAGCTCAGCATAATCATCCAGCGCGCCTCTTCTTCACCCAGCGAGGTCGGAACCTCAGGGCAGTGTTGCCGAAAAGACTTCAAAACGGACGAATAAAAAGAACCAATTATTACCTGATCTATCAACTCGTAATCTTTGACCAATTGACAGAGTTTCTCACCAGCTTTAGAAACTTCCGGCTTTATCTCTATTAAAAATCGATTGGTCGGAAAAGCAACAAATAGCGATTCGAGGGTCGGTATACGAATGCCTTTTTCAGCAACTTTTCCTGGGTAGTCGTACTCATTAAAGCCCACATTAAACCACAATAACTCAGCCAGTGTCATATCGGCAATCCTGCCGCTGCCATTAGTTGTTGAATCTATCGTTTCATCGTGGCGAACCACCAATATATTATCCGCCGTTAAATGGACATCCAGCTCAAGTATATCTGTTCCAACAGACAGCGCATTGGCCGCAGCCTCTAAGGTATTCCCCGGTTGCAGCGCGCGTCCATTACCATGGGCAATAATATTAAAAGAGTTATCCGCATAAAAAGGGATATCCGCAACTCGGTTGTTGGTCGGCCAAATCAATAAAGTGGCATAAACTAGCGCAACAACCAGCAGAGAAGAGATTAATTTTCTCATTAAAAAAAACCTAACAGTTTTGGATATCTATTTATTGTGACGATTGGCAATCAACTCATCCACAACCGAAGGGTCTGCCAGTGTCGAGGTATCACCCAAACTATCTAACTCATTAGCCGCCACCTTGCGTAGTATTCGTCGCATAATTTTCCCGGAGCGGGTTTTTGGTAAACCTGGCGCCCACTGAATAATATCCGGCTTGGCGATCGGGCCGATCTCTGAAGCACAGAGTGCAATCAGCTCATCGCGCAGGGTTTTATCAGGCTCAACCCCAGTCATTGGTGTGACATAACAGTAGATGCCCTGACCCTTTATATCATGGGGATAACCGACAACAGCGGCCTCGGCAATATCCTTGTGTAACACTAGGGCACTCTCAACTTCTGCGGTACCCATACGGTGCCCAGAAATATTCAGCACATCATCGACACGACCGGTTATCCAGTAATAACCATCTTCATCGCGACGGGCGCCATCGCCAGTAAAGTAATAACCCGGATAGGCATTAAAATAGGTATCAATAAATCGCTGGTGGTCACCATAAATAGAACGAATCTGGCTTGGCCATGAAGCCTTAATCATCAGCAGACCCTCACCGGCGCCCTCGATCTCAGCCCCTTCGGGATCAAGCAGTACTGGCTGCACACCAAAAAACGGTCGGGTTGCAGAGCCGGGTTTCAGGGCAGTTGCCCCGGGCAGAGGTGTCAGCATATGAGCGCCGGTTTCGGTCTGCCACCAGGTATCAACAATTGGACAGCGAGAGTCGCCAACCACGCGGTAATACCACTCCCAGGCCTCTGGGTTGATCGGCTCGCCCACTGTGCCCAAAAGTTTTAGAGAACTTCGCGATGTGCTGTTCACCCAATCGTCACCACTGCCCATCAGCGCTCTGATGGCGGTGGGTGCGGTATAAAACTGACTGACCTGATGCTTATCGATCACCTGCCAGAATCTTGAGGCATCTGGATAGGTCGGCACGCCCTCAAACATAAGCGTAATTGCGCCATTACAAAGCGGGCCGTACAAGCTATAGCTGTGGCCAGTCACCCAACCAACATCGGCGGTACACCAGAAGACATCGCCGTCTTTGTAATCAAAAGTATATTTATGGGTCATAGCGGCCATCAGTAAATAGCCACCGGTGCTGTGCACTACACCTTTAGGTTTACCGGTTGAGCCGGAGGTATAGAGAATAAACAGTGGGTCTTCAGCATCCATTATTTCTGGTGGGCAATCCGCGGATACAGCTTCAATGGCGTCTTGATACCAAATATCTCGACTCTCAGCCCAATCGATGGCGCCACCGGTGCGTCGCACAACCAGGCAGGTATGAACATTGGGACAGTTTGCCAGCGCTTTATCTGTATTGGCTTTTAGGGGAATAGGCTTGCCGGCGCGAACCCCTTCGTCGGCAGTAATCACGACCTGACAGTCAGAGTCGAGAATACGATCTTTTAGCGCCTCTGGAGAAAAGCCGCCAAAAACCACTGAGTGGATTGCACCAATCCGCGCACAGGCAAGCATTGCATAGGCGGCTTCAGGAATCATCGGCATATAGATACAGACGCGATCGCCCTTCTTTACACCGCGCTCACGGAGAACATTGCCGAGGCGAGAAACTTTCTCATGCAATTCGGCGTAACTGATATGCATAGAATCTGAGGGCTCATCTCCCTCCCAGATAATCGCCGTCTGCCCTGATCGCGCAGTGAGATGCCGATCGATACAATTGACCGCGACATTTAGCTGACCGCCGGCAAACCAGTTGGCCCTGCCCTGGGAAATATCAGTATCACAAACTGTCTCCCAGGGGGTTTCCCAGGTTAAAAACTGGCTGGCCTGGTCGGCCCAAAATTGCTCGGGATTCTCTACTGACTGCTGATACATCGTCTGATATGTCTGATCATCAATCCATGCGGAATTAGACCATTGCTGCGAAACAGGATGAATAGAGAAATCGGACATAGCGGGAAACCTCAGCAGGGAAAAATTTTTGTTACCACTAGTCTAGTTTAAAACTCTAAAATTGCCTAAGTCTCCAGCTGTGTTTAGCTCTCTTTTATATAACGAGTCGGCTTAAGGCTGTTTTTGATTTTCTCAAGATGGGGCAGGAAGTCTGGGCCGCGACGCAGGGTCACACCGGTTGCCAGCACATCGAGAATAACCAGATGCACAATGCGCGAGGTCATTGGCATATATTCATCGGTATTCTCGGGAACCTCCACTTCCAGGGTAACACTGCTGATAGCCGCCAGAGGTGAGTCCGGAGCGGTTAAACCTATGACTGTTGAGCCGTTGGCCTTGGCAATTTCGGCAACTTCAACAACTTCTTTGGTACGGCCTGTATGAGAGATAAAAAAGAACACATCGCCAGTGCCACCGGTTGATGCCAGCATCCGCTGCATTAATACATCATCGTGAAACGAGACCGGCAGGTTAAAGCGGAAAAATTTGTTTTCGGCATCGCGAGCCACCGAGCCTGAGGCACCGAGCCCAAAGAAGTAAATACGCTTGGCTTGAATCAGCTTATCAACCACCTGATTGACAATACTGTGACTTATTCTGTCGCGCACCATGGCTAAATTATTGATCGTGCTATCGAAAATCTTTGGCGTATAGCTGGTGACATCATCCCCGGGATCGACATTGCGGTTAACAAAGCGCACACCACTGACCAGAGCCTTGGCCAATTTGAGTTTAAAGTCGGGAAATCCGGCGGCATTAAAGCGCTTACAAAAACGGTTTACACTGGGTTCGCTAACCCCGGCGGCTTTAGCCAATGCGGCGATACTGGAACTGGTCGCGCGATCAGGGTCAGCCAGAATAACCCGAGCCACTTTGCTCTCGGACTTATTCAGTTCGGGTAACTGATCGGCAATGATGTTAATCAAATTCTGAGAGTGCATCCTATAAACCTTTTTTATTATCTAATTTGTCTTCCCATTTCCTACAAACCTTTTTCACAGTAGATTTATAGTCGACAAAAGTTGGTTCTACACGTCAATCTCGTAAGAAAATTTCACAAAGATGTCATTAAGTTACATCAAAAGGGTCTAAATAGGTAATTTTAACGCCCAAAAGCGGCTTTAGATTGCCTCAAAAGCAGTTTAAGCCTATAATTTTCGTAAGTTTACTACATAAATTAAGGCTCTATCATGTACAGAATCGCCATTAACGGTTTTGGCCGTATCGGTCGCAATATTGTCCGCGCACTCTACGAGCGCCCAGAACTGCAAGACAAAATTAAATTAGTCGCTATCAATGATCTTGGTAGCCTTGAGATCAATGCTCACCTGCTTCAGTTTGATACGGTTCATGGCCGCTTCAATCAGGATGTTCAGGTGACTGATAACTCAATTATCATCAATGGCGATGTTGTCAATTGGTCGAGCGAACGCAACCCTGCGGATCTGCCCTGGTCTGATCTGGATGTTGATCTGGTTTGCGAATGTACTGGTGTCTTCACTACTCGCGAAAAAGCCGCTCTGCATATCGAAGCTGGCGCCAAGAAGGTAATTATCTCGGCTCCAGGTAAAGAAGTTGATGCTACCGTTGTATACGGTGTTAATGACAATGTTATCGATGGCACTCAGGACATTATTTCCAATGCATCCTGTACCACCAACTGCCTGGCACCTATGGTTGCGCCGCTACAAGACGCTATGGGCATTGAGAGTGGTTATATGACTACCATTCACGCCTACACCAACGATCAGCAGCTCAGCGATGTCTGTCACTCCGATGTCTACCGCGCTCGCTCGGCAACCATGTCGATGATCCCAACGAAAACTGGTGCTGCCGCTGCAATCGCTCTGGTAATTCCAGAGCTGGCTGGCAAGCTCGACGGCATGGCTGTTCGTGTACCAACCATCAATGTGTCACTGGTTGATCTGACCTTTAATGCCGGTCGTGAGACTTCGGTTGAAGAGGTTAATGAGCTACTGCGCAAGGCTGCTGAAGGCAACCTGAAAGAAGTTCTTGCCTACAATGACAAGCCTTTGGTCTCTGTCGACTTTAACCATATCGCTTATTCCTGTAACTTTGACGCTACTCAAACACGCGTCAATGGAAATCTGGTGAAAATTATGGCCTGGTACGACAACGAATGGGGTTTCTCAAACCGTATGCTCGACAACACGCTGGTACTTTTAGGCGCAGCTGCGGAGCAACAAGATGCCGCGTAGAACCAAAATTGTCGCGACACTTGGCCCCGCCAGTAATGATGAAAAGACTATTCGCCAGCTGATTGAAGCCGGCGTTAATGTCTTTCGTCTCAACTTCTCTCACGGCAGTGCTGAAGAGCATACATTGCGTGCTGAAACTATTCGCGCAGTAGCCGATGAACTGAAAACACCCGTCGGCATTCTCTGCGATATGCAGGGCCCGAAGATTCGTATCGGCTGCTTTGCCAATGATATGAAGATCAGCCTAGCCAACGGTGATATGTTCCGCCTGGATAGTAAGATCGGCCTTCACGAAGGCAATCAGGACGGCGTATTTATCGATAGCGAGCTACTTAACGATATTGGCGTAGATGATATCTTGTTGCTGGATGATGGCCGTCTGACTTTCACGGTTGAGTCGCGCAACGATCACTCAGTAACCTGTCGTGTTACTCAGGGTGGCCCTCTATCAAGTAAGAAAGGCGTCAACAAGTTCGGTGGCGGCCTGTCTGCACCGGCACTGACCGAAAAAGATAAAGCGGATATCAAAACCGCCGCTGCTCTAAACACCGATTATCTGGCAATCTCTTTTGTTCGTTCCTTTGAAGATATCGAAGAGACTCGCGGACTGTTAGCCGCAGAAAACAGCGGTGCACATATTATCGCTAAAGTTGAACGCGCCGAAGCAATTACCGAAGAGTTCCTGCCCGGTATTATCGAAAGCGCCGATGGTGTGATGGTTGCCCGTGGTGACCTAGGTGTAGAGATTGGCGATGCCAACTTGGTAGCCGTACAGAAGCAGCTAATTGAAGCCGCTAACAATGCTAACAAAGTGGTTATTACTGCGACTCAGATGATGGAGTCGATGATTACCGCACCGACGCCAACCAGAGCGGAAGTCTTTGACGTTGCCAACGCCGTTCTCGACGGTACTGATGCTGTGATGCTCTCGGCGGAAACTGCCGCTGGTGACTATCCCGTAGAGACCGTACAAGCAATGGCTCGCGTTATCGAAGGTGCTGAACGCCATCCATTGGTTCAGCGTTCAAAGCATAGAATCGATCAGTCATTTGCACGTATTGATGAATCTCTTGCGCTGGCAGCCATGTATGTTGCCAACCACCTAGAGGGTGTTAAAGCGGTTATCTGTATGACTGAAACCGGTTTTGCGCCACTAATTATGTCGAGAATTACTTCGTCACTGCCTATTTACGCAATGGCTGAAAAGCATGGCACCTGTGAGATCACAGCACTTTATAAAGGTGTGATTCCGGTTCCCTTCCCGGCCTCAACAATGGATCCAAAGCAGGTAAATCACTCGGCTGTGGAAACATTACGCGAGCATAAGGTTGTCGAAGATGGCGATCTGGTACTGATTACTAAAGGCGATTTCGTCAATGTACAGGGCGGCACAAATACCCTGAAAGTTGTTCGTGTTGGTGATGCTATTCAGTAATCGCAGTACTCAACAGATATAAAAAAACCGGCTAACGCCGGTTTTTTTATATTCTGAATAAATCAGCTCAACTTACTTTGCCCAATAGATTGCTAGCGGTGTCTGCTGTTGCTGCAGTATTGAGCGAATTGGCAATTCCATAACATCGCCACCAGCCTCAGCCTGGCTCAACACCTGCTGCTTACTGGCACCACTGATATGAATCACAATCTGCTGGCTGTTTAACAGCCTTGGCAGGGTCAGGCTCATACGCTGATGGGGCGCATGATGTGGCGTGACGGCAATACAGTCGCGACCAGAATTCATATCCAGACCAGCAGCCAGTGCATCGGAGCCGGGGAACAGGGATGCGGTGTGACCATCATCACCCATACCGAGGATAACCACGGTAAAAGTACCCAGCTCAGCCAGCGCCTCTGCGCATTCGGCTTCACCGTCTACGGCCTGATCGGCAGTGTTTTTCAGTGCCAGATAGCGGGCTTGACTGGCTTCATTGATCAGCAGATTTTCACGCACCAGCTTTTCGTTGCTAGCGGCGTGATCTGCATCTACCCAGCGTTCATCAGCCAGCAATACAGTTACTTTCGACCAGTCCAGAGCCTGCTGTGACAGCAGATGAAAAAACCCCATTGGCGTGCGACCACCGGAAACCACCAGCGAGGCGCTGCCCTGAGTCTCGATGGAGGCTGCTAGTAAGCCAGAAACCTTTTCACTTAAGGTAATATCAAGTGCCGAGGCATTTTCAAATTCAAGCATTTCACTCATAACAAATTCTCTCTTAAACTCTGATTATCAGAGCCTGTAAATTAAGCTTCGTGCCAGCTGCGGCCATCTTGCTCGATAAGCATTTCTGATTTGGACGGTCCCCAGGTACCAGCACCGTAGGGCTTGGTGCTAATGCCGTTATCATGCCAGGCTTCGAGCAATGTATCGCACCAATTCCAGGAGGCTTCGACTTCATCACGGCTGACAAACAACCACTGATCGCCTTTAATCACTTCGAGCAGTAATGTCTCGTAGGCATCGGCAATTCGCGATTCGCCGGAGGAATCAAAAAAGTCCAGATTCAGGGTGCGCTTCTCAAGATTGGAGCGACCTTTCAGGCCCTGCTTTTTCGAGAACATCTCCAGCTCGATTCCCTCATTGGGCTGCAGGCGAATAATTAAACGGTTATTGGCCTGATCATCAGTATCCGGGAAAATAGCGTGAGGATGTTCCTTGTAGGTAATCACCACCTCAGTTCCCTTGGCCTTCATACGCTTACCGGTACGCAGGTAGAACGGAACACCGGCCCAGCGCCAGTTGTCGACATAGGTTTTTAACGCAACAAAGGTTTCAGTGTCGCTGGTATTGCGCTCACTGCCCTCTTCTTCCATATAGCCAACTACCGGCTCACCGGAAATCCAGCCAGCCGCATACTGTCCGCGTACAGTTTGCTCTTTGACATTCTCATTAGTAATCGGGCTTAGGGCGCGAAGAATTTTCACTTTCTCGGCACGAATCTCATCGGCCTGCAGGGAATTTGGCGGCTCCATAGCTACCATGCACAGCAGTTGCAGCAGATGGTTCTGCACCATATCGCGCAGCTGGCCAACCTTATCGTAGTATGACCAGCGTCCCTCAATACCCACAGTTTCTGCGGCAGTGATCTGGATATGATCGATACAGGTGTTGTCCCACTGGGAGTTAATCATGCGATTGGCAAAACGCAGTGCCAGCAGGTTCTGTACTGTCTCTTTACCCAGATAGTGGTCGATGCGGTAGATATTGCGCTCGGGGAAGAATTCACCCACAGTGCCATTCACTTCCTTCGAACTTTTCAGGTCGTGACCAATAGGCTTTTCCAGAACAATACGTGAGCTTTCAGTTACACAGCCGGCAGCATCAAGATTTTCACAGATAGAGCCAAAGATACTTGGCGGCGTAGCCATATAGTAGATCTGGGTGCGCTCTTCATTTAGCCACTGCTTAAGGTTTTGGTATTCTTCCGGCTTCGAGAAATCAACTCTGACGTAGGTCAGCCGGCTACTGAATCTCGCCCAGCACTCTTCATCCCAATCCGACTCTGGCACATACTTGTTAAGATTTTCATGGGTGTTGCCGACAAACTCTTCAGTGGTGACTTTCTGGCGAGCCAGACCGGCAATTCGCATCTCATCTTCAAGCAGACCGGCACGATCCAGCTGATAGAGCGCGGGAAGCAGTTTGCGCTCGGCAAGATCGCCGCGAGCACCAAAAATTACCAAATCGTTATTACTGTTCATCATAAACCTCGTCGATGGGCTAACCATCTACTTTATAAATTTTTTATTATTGTCCCAAGGCGCTGGCTTCACGTGCCAACTGCTCAATCTCATCCCAGCGCTGCTCTTTTACTAGGTTGGCTGGACAGATCCACGAACCGCCGACGCACATCACATTCGACAGCGACAGGTAATCCATCACATTGCCCAAGCCAATACCACCAGTCGGGCAGAATTTAACATCGGCAAAAGGTCCTGAGAGGGCTTTAATTTTAGCCGCGCCACCAGAGGCTTCAGCGGGGAAAAATTTAAAATCCTGATAGCCGTATTCCATACAACGCATCATCTCACTTACTGAGGATACGCCGGGCAATAGGCCAACGGATGATTTTTGAGCCGCTTCGAGAAGCTGATCAGTGGCACCGGGGGAAACCATAAACTGGCAACCCAGATCTTCAGACAGCTGAACTTGCTCAGGTGTGTATACGGTTCCAGTGCCAACAATAGCCTCGGGAACCTGTTCAATAATCTGCTTAATACCGCCAACAGCTGCAGGGGTGCGCAGGGTAATCTCGAGAACTTTTAGGCCACCGGCAACTAAAGCCTTGGCCAGTGGAACTGCATCTTCTTCTCGATCTAAAACAATTACCGGGATAACCGTATTACCGGCTAGTAAATTTCGCACATTGATCTCCTTAAATTTCTTGTAATTTTTTTGCAGCACCCAGCAGCCCAAGGTTGCTGCGCGTAACTAGGTAAACTGGTATAGGTTGAAGGTACGCAGCAAAGCGACCCTTCTCTTCAAATTTATCGCGGAATCCGCTGTTGGCAAAAAACTCTTTAAAGCGCGGCACAACACCACCGGCGATATAGATTCCGCCTTTGGCGCCTAAGGTGAGCGCCAGATTGCCAGCGGCTGCACCCATGGATTCACAGAATGTATTTAATGCTGTCAGAGCCTGTGGATTGCTGCCATCCAGTGCGGCGGTTACCACTTCGGGAGGGGTAGCCAACAGATCTTCGGCATCCTCTATGGAACAGATTGCCTTATAAATATTAACGATGCCCTTGCCGGACAGTACACGCTCCAGAGAGACTCGTTTGTAGGTCTCGCGCAGACAGCCAAGTACATCTACCTGACGCTGGCCGACTGGCGCAAAATCCGCATGGCCACCTTCAGTATCCAGAACATGGTAACCATCGCTGTGAGAAACCAGAGCAGCCATACCCAGACCAGTTCCGGCACCGAGAATACCTACTGGTTTGTGAGTCTGGGGAGACCCACCACCAATCTGCAAACAATCATCTTCACCCAACTCGGTAATACCGTGGGCAACCGCTTCAAAATCATTGATAACCACAAGTCGCTGGCAGCCAAACCACTCCAGCAACTGCGTCTTGGTAAACTCCCAGTGACTATTAGTAAAGGCGATATGCTCAACATCTGCCGGGCAGGCCACGGCCAGACACACGGCATTTGGCGCACTGCTAAGACCAGTTACCGCAGCTATTTCATCTCTGAGCTTAACTATCAAGTCGCTGAACAGCGGATACTCTTCCACCGAGTGATGAAACTCAAACTCACTCTCGAGCTGGCCGTCTAACAGCGCCGAAAAGCGCGCGTTAGTTCCACCTATATCGGCGACCAGATTCCAGGATGGTTGTTCTGACACTATTACTCTCCACCAAACAGGTACGAAGCGCCCTGCTCTGCGTTGCTGATATTGTCACGGTTTACACCAAAGTACTCGCGACCACAGCCGCGCTGACCAGCATCCGGCTGAGGCGCCGCTTCACGGGCTTCAAGTTCTTGCATATCACCCATAAACAACAGATCACCAGTCACCGCATCAATACGAATAATATCGCCATCAACTATCTTGGCTAAGATTCCGCCTTTCGCGGCTTCTGGCACCAGATGGATAGCGGCGGGAACCTTACCCGATGCGCCAGACATACGTCCGTCAGTGACCAGAGCTACCTTGTAACCCTTATCCTGAAGAATGCCCAGCATAGGCGTTAGCTTGTGCAGTTCAGGCATACCCAGAGCCATCGGGCCCTGATAGCGAACCACAACAACACAGTCTTTATTTAACTGACCAGACTCAAACAGTCCAGCTAGCTGGTCTTGACCATCAATCACTACCGCAGGTGCTTCAACAATGCGGTGCTCAGAGGCTACCGCAGAAACTTTAATCACACCGCGACCGAGATTACCCGCCAACAGGCGCAGACCACCCTCAGGTGAAAACGGCTTGTCCAACGTGGTCAGAACTTCTAAATCTAAAGGCACTTGCGGAGACTCGCGCCAAACCACTTTGTCGCCATCCAAGAATGACTCCTGAGTAAAGTCGGCAAAATTTTCGCCCCAGGAGGTTTTTGCATCGCCGTGCATAAAGCCGCCCTTAAGCAGCTGTCGGAACATGGCACTGGTGCCGCCCGCAGCATGGAAATGGTTTACATCGGCATGGCCGTTTGGATAGACCTTAGCCAGCAGTGGCACGACTGAAGAGAGCTCGGAAATATCATCCCAGTTCATCACAATGCCAGCCGCACGGGCAATCGCTACTAGGTGCATAGTGTGGTTAGTCGATCCACCTGAAGCCAATAGGGCCACAGTGCCATTAACCATGGCGCGAGCATCGACAATTTCACCGACGGGACGGTAGTCATTACCCAGCGCGGTAATACGGGCCAACTGATGAGATGCCTCAGTGGTCAGCTTGTCGCGCAGTGGGTTTTCAGGATTGACAAATGAGCTGCCTGGCAACTGTAGACCCAGGGCTTCAAGAACCACCTGATTGCTGTTCGCAGTACCGTAGAAGGTACAGGTGCCAGCACTGTGATAGGAATCAGACTCTGCCTGCAGCAACTCTTCACGGCCAATTTTGCCTTCGGCAAATAGCTGGCGAATGCGTTGCTTTTCTTTGTTAGGTAATCCCGACTCCATAGGGCCGGCGGGGATAAACAGAGCTGGCAGATAGCCGAAGCTGAGCACACCCATCAACAGACCTGGAACGATCTTGTCGCAGATACCCAGCGCCAAAACACCGTCAAACATCTGGTGAGACAGAGACATTGCCGTACACTGGGCGATCAGATCACGACTGAGAAGACTCAGTTCCATGCCATCTTGACCCTGAGTAACACCGTCACACATAGCAGGTACACCACCGGCAACCTGTGCCGTGGAGCCAATTTCGCGCATTGCCTGCTTAATTTTGTCCGGGTAGACCGCGTAGGGCTGGTGGGCAGAGAGCATATCGTTGTAGGCAGTGACGATGGCGATATTGCTCGCCTCCATCAACCGCAGACTTTCTTTATCCTCTTTGCCACAGGCCGCAAAACCGTGGGCAAGGTTGCCGCAACTGAGTTTTCCGCGCTCTGGACGATTGCCGTAATCTTCTTTTAACTGACGCAGGTAATCAGCTCGCAGGCTGCTGCTTCGCTCGATAATGCGCTGAGTAACTTCAGCGACTGTAGTGTTTAACTGGCCCATAATGGCTCCGCTTTGACGAAGTTGAAATTGTAACAAAATTACGAAATTTAGCTATAAATAATGTATTATTCCGGATATTAATGTAATTTTATTACAATAATTGTTTGCTACAGTAACTGACCGAAAAATACGTTATTGTTGGCAACAATTTGGCTTTGCAGCCCTTTAATTACAGCAGTTTACGCGCTCTAAGCAGCGAATCAAATGATCTACTGACCCACAGGAACAACCACATAATGACCTATTCACCCACGGCGACCAGCGCATGGAACAGCCTGCAACAACAGGCTGAGTCAGCAAGCGCCGAACGAATTACGGATTTTTTCACTGAAAACCCTAATCGAACTAATGAAATGTCAGTGGAATGCGGCCAGCTTCATCTCGACTTCTCGAAGAACCTGGTCAGCGATCAAACCTGGCAGGCGCTGTTAGCGCTAGCCAATCAATCCCCTCTTGAGACACTTCGAGCCGCGATGTTCTCCGGTGAGACTATCAACACCACGGAAAACCGTGCGGTACTTCACGCGGCCCTTCGAGCAGAGATTGGCGATCAAAAAGTCGCCGCCGCTGTAGAGGAATCCGACCAGCGTGTCAGTCTGGTAAAACAGCAGCTGAGTCGGGTAAAACTGGTCAGTGAAAAAATACGCAGTGGCGACTGGGTTGGCAGCACCGGCAAAGCGATTACCGATGTGATCAATATTGGTATTGGCGGCTCTGATCTAGGCCCGAAACTGGCCTGCAGCGCACTGCAGGAATTCGCCCACCCGAATATCAATCTGCACTTTATCTCCAATGTAGACGGCGCAGAAATACTTAGCACATTGAAAAAGCTCGACCCTGAGACAACCTTGGTGGCAGTGGCTAGCAAGACCTTTACCACTCAGGAAACTCTGCTCAATGCCAAGACCGCACTCAACTGGTTTGAACAACAGCTCGACCTTAAAGATGCCCAGACCACCAGCCACTTTGTCGGCCTGACTGCTAGCCGCGAAAACGCCTTGGCCTATGGTATTCCAAACGAGCAGATTCTCGAATTTGCCGAATGGGTCGGCGGTCGCTATTCACTGTGGTCAAGCATAGGGTTGTCTATTGCCATATCGATTGGCTACGACCGATTTGAAGAGATGCTCGACGGTGCCAGAGAGATGGACATTCATTTCCAGTCGGCACCAGCAGAAAAGAATATGCCGGTGATCATGGCGCTGTTGGGTATCTGGTACAACAATTTCCTAAACGCCCAATCTATCGCCGTGATCCCCTATTGCGAGCGACTGTTGCTACTGCCCTCCTACCTGCAACAGCTGGATATGGAGAGTAATGGCAAATCAACAACCGCGGATGGCCAACCGGTAGATTATGATACCGGTGCAATCCTCTGGGGCCAGACCGGCACCAACGGACAGCACGCATTTTTCCAGCTACTGCATCAGGGCACACGTCTGGCGCCGGTTGATTTTATCGCTCTGGCGAAAGACAACATGAGCAACGAAGAACACCATCGGGTACTGCTCGGCAATATGCTCGCCCAGTCCTCTGCACTGATGTGTGGACAGAAAGCACCAGCCGGTGAACCTCACCGCTACTACCCGGGCAACAAACCTTCCAATGTTCTGCTGTTAAAAGAGCTGTCGCCGAAGAACTTTGGCAGCCTGATTGCGCTCTATGAACACAAGGTATTTGTTCAGGGCTGTATCTGGAATATCAACTCGTTTGATCAGTGGGGTGTTGAGCTGGGCAAGAAAATGGCCAATCAGCTACTTGCCGATAACAGTGACTCAAGCGCACCGCTAGATGCTTCGACTCAGGCACTGTTCGCCTATATCGAATCCTGCCAGTAAAAAGCAGAGAAGACAGACTGGCTTGACTCAATCAGGGCAAGCCAGTGATGTTGAACTAGGATTTAAGCGCGCAGCTCTTTGGGCAGAGAAAATCTGACATTCTCAACCACGCCATCCAGTTCTTGGGGGGCATTGGCACCCATATCAACTAGCTTTCTAATCACATCCAGTACCAGAATATCCGGCGCCGAGGCACCAGCGGTAATACCAATGGATGAACTCTGCTCAAGCCACTGGGGCTGAATATCGTCCGGGCCATCAATCAGGTAAGCATCACAGCCACAATGCTCAGCCAACTCGCGCAATCGATTTGAATTAGAGCTGGCAACCGAACCAACCACTAGCACCAGATCGGACTCCATAGCCAACTGCTTGACTGCATCCTGACGATTCTGAGTGGCGTAGCAAATATCATCTTTGCGCGGCCCTTCGATCGCTGGAAATCTCTCGCGCAGCGCATCAATAACCCGCGCCGTGTCGTCCATCGACAAGGTTGTCTGGGTCACAAAGGCCAGCTTTTGAGGGTTCTTAACCGACAGATTGGCAACATCCAGCTCATTTTCAACCAGATACATATCGCCACCGCGGGACTGATCGTACTGCCCCATAGTGCCTTCGACTTCCGGGTGACCAGCATGGCCGATCAACACACATTCCATGCCATCATCGCTGTATTTGGCAACTTCCAGATGAACCTTGGTCACCAGCGGGCAGGTTGCATCAAAGACTTTTAAACTGCGTCGCTGGGCTTCACTTTGCACTGCCTGGGAAACACCATGAGCACTGAAAATAACAATCACATCATCGGGAATTTCATCCAGCTCATCGACAAACACCGCCCCTCTTGCGCGCAGATCATCGACAACAAATTTATTGTGCACCACCTCGTGACGGACATAGATTGGTGCACCATGCACCTCGAGCGCGCGATTGACTATATCGATAGCGCGGTCGACACCGGCACAAAAACCCCGTGGGTTGGCTAATTTAATATCCATTAACGACAGCTCTTCATCAGTGCAGATTCTCTGGTATCACATCCATAATCTTAACCTGGAAAATAATATTCTTACCCGCCAGTGGGTGGTTAAAATCAACCATCACTTCACCATCGAGAATTTCAGTGATAACACCGGGCAGTTCACCATCGCCATTTTGAAACGAGAACATTGCACCGGGCTCAATCTCAAGATCATCAAAATTATCCATCGCCACAGACTGCAGGTTTTGCTCATTGTGCTGGCCAAAGGCTTTTTCCGGTGGCACAACAAACTCCCGCTGATCGTCTTTATGCAGGCCCATCAAGGTCTCTTCAAATCCTGGCAACAGGTTGCCATCACCAATCGAAAAGGTCGCCGGTTTTCCTTCGAAATTGGAATCCACCACCGCGCCATCTTCAAGAATCAGCGCAAAATGCAGAGTGACGGTGGTGCCTTTATCTATCGGGATAGTCATATATAAACTCGTTTCTAAATGCTTTTGAATGCCAGTCTTAGCTGGACAATTTTACTTTTACTGTGACTTTTAATTTTACTCTGACTTGTCAGCTTGAGTATTATCGGCAAAAAACAATGCTTCGATAATAATTAAAGCGGCACCGATTGAGATGCCCATATCGGCAACATTAAATGCCGCAAAGTGCCAACCGGCCCAGTGAAAGTCCAAAAAGTCGACCACATAACCGAGCGTGACTCGATCGTACAGGTTGCCCAGTGCGCCACCGAGAATTAGCGAAAGCGCGATGGCCTCATTAATCTTTTGTCTGGGCAGGCGCGCCAGCCAGACCACAATCACCAGACTGATAACCGAGGATAGGGCTGTAAAAAACCAGCGCTGCCATCCACCAGCATCACTGAGAAAACTAAACGCCGCGCCCTCATTGTGGGCTCTAACCAGATTGAAAAACCCGGTGATATAGCGACTGTCGCCAAGGGTAAACTCGGTCATAACCCACAGCTTAGTGAGCTGATCGAGCAACAGAACCGTCGCCGCAAGCGCAAACCAGCGCAATGTGTGGGTATTGATAAATTTAAGCATAATGGCGGACTTCTCCTCCAGCATCTAGATTGCTGACACAGCGACCACAGATTTCCGGGTGCTCGGGACTGCTGCCGACATCGGCAATAAAGTGCCAACAGCGCACACATTTCTCAGCAGTGGACCGCTGCACCGAAACTTTTAAGCCTTCCAGCATAGAGTCGCTGGCATCTGCTGCCTCAGTCAGAGGTAACAGACTGGCCTTTGAGGTAATGGTGACAAAGCGCAATTCATCACCCAGCTTGGCCAGTGACTGCTGTAACTCTGGAGAGACGAACAGCTGTATATCTGCACCCAGTGATCCTTTGATAACACCCTGGTTGCGCTGGTCTTCAATCACCTTATTGATCGCTTCCTTGGCCTGCAGTATCGCTGCCCAATCCTGCTGATCGATTTTTTCATCGGCCATCAGGCGCGGCAGCGGGTACCACTCCGCAAGAAACACTGAAGACTCTCGCTTGCCGGGCATAAAGCCCCAGATCTCATGAGCGGTAAAGCTCAGGATAGGAGAGATCCAGCGGGTGAACGCCTCGGCAATATGAAACAGAGCGGTCTGTGCCGAACGGCGCGGCAGACTGTCTTCAGGACAGGTATAGATTCGGTCTTTGATAATATCCAGATAGAAGCCACCCATATCGCGAACACAGAAGTTATGTAATTTCTGGTAGATCAGGTGAAACTGAAACTGGTCATAGGCGCTGATAATTTCTTCCTGCAGCTGCGCCGCGCAATCGATCGCCCAGCGATCCAGAGCCAGCAAATCACTGTGTTCAACTGCGTGCTCGGCAGGATCAAAACCATCCAGATTAGAGAGGAAATAACGCGCCGTATTGCGGATTCGACGATAGGAATCTCCCGCGCGATTTAAAATCTCATCGGATACAGTCATCTCACCACTAAAATCTGCCGAAGCAATCCACAGACGCAGAACATCTGCACCCATATCATTGATCACCTTTTTCGGCGATATCACATTGCCCACCGACTTGGACATCTTGCGACCGTGTTCATCCACGGTAAAGCCGTGAGTGAGAACCGCTTTGTAGGGTGCAGTGCCATTGATCGCAATTGCTGTTTTCAGCGATGACTGGAACCAACCGCGATGCTGGTCCGAACCCTCCAGATAGAGATCTGCCGGATAGCGTAATTCTTCACGGGCGTTGACCACTGATTCGTGGGTAACACCGGAATCAAACCAGACATCGAGCGTGTCGGTAACCTTCTGATAATCAGCCGTATCTGCACCGATTAAATCCGCCGCATCCAACTCAAACCAGGCATCAATACCGTCCTTCTCGACCAGCTGAGCAACCTGCTCAACCAGTACTGGAGTGTTGGGGTGAAGCTCACCAGTCTGCTTATGAACAAATAGCGCAATAGGTACACCCCAGGTGCGCTGACGGGAAATACACCAATCCGGGCTGTTGTCGAGCATACCTTCGATTCGTGCCTGACCCCAATCCGGGTGCCAGCTAACATCTTTAATCGCCGCCTTGGCTTTTTCCAACAAGCCATTTTTATCCATAGAGATAAACCACTGGGGTGTAGCGCGATAGATCAGTGGAGTTTTGGTGCGCCAGCAATGAGCGTAGCTATGAACAAATTTTCCACAGCTAAGTAGACGATGGTGTTCGCGCAGTACTTCGAGAACAGAGTCATCGACCTTGTAGACATGCTGACCGGCAAATAGCTCAACATCGTCGTGGAAGACACCGTTATCCAGAATGTAGTTAAGGGTCTCGATGCCATACTGTTTAGCTACCACGAAATCTTCCATACCGTGATCAGGGGCTGTATGCACACAGCCGGTACCGGCATCAGTAGTCACGTGTTCACCGAGTAAGACCGGAATATCGCGATCGTAAAATGGGTGTCTTGCGACAATATTTTCCAACTGCTGACCCTCACAGGTCGCCAGTATTTGAAAGTCTTCAATCTCCAGACGCTGCATCACTGACTCGAGCAAAAGCTCAGAGCAGACCAGTCGCATTGGGCCATTCTCGGTATTAATCTGTACCAACACATAACTCAGCTCGGCACCCACCGAAATAGCCTGACTGCTGGGGATAGTCCAGGGCGTGGTGGTCCAGATCAACATATTGATCTCACCTTCGCCGGGCGCACCAGCAAAGGCCGCGGTTATTTTTTCCAGCTGCTCGCCAACTACCGGGTAGGCAACATCAATGCTGTAAGAGGTTTTATCCTGATACTCAACCTCAGCTTCGGCTAGCGCGGAACCACCGACAACACTCCAGTAGACCGGCTTGTAACCTTTGACCAGATGACCGTTGGCAGCAATTTTTCCAAGCGCGCGAATAGTATCCGCCTCGACATGGTAATTCATGGTCAGATAGGGTCGCTCCCAATCGCCAAATACACCGATGCGCACAAAGCCTTCACGCTGACCATCAACCTGCTTCATCGCGTAGTCGCGACATTTCTTGCGGAAAGCGGAGTACTCGACTTTGACGCCAGCTTTGCCAATCTTTTTCTCTACATTGTGCTCAATCGGCAGACCGTGACAGTCCCAGCCAGGGATATAAGGTGCATCAAAACCACTTAGAGTCCGCGACTTAACCACTATATCTTTAAGGGTTTTATTCACCGCATGGCCAAGGTGGATTTCACCGTTGGCGTAGGGAGGGCCGTCGTGGAGAATATATTTCTCACAACCGGCACGAGCCTCACGGATTTGCTGATAAAGATTGGTGTCCTGCCATTCTTTTAATATACCCGGCTCGCGCTGCGCCAGATTTGCGCGCATTGGAAAAGCCGTTTTTGGCAGATTCAGTGTTGCTTTGTAGTCGGTCATTAGTCTCTTTTATGGGCCTTACAGGCCTGCCTTATCTTAAGTGTTGTTGGTAAACCACAGTCTGATAGTTTCTACGTCGCGCTGAATAGTGGCGATCAGTTTTTCCAGACTGGTAAATTTTTCTTCGTCGCGAATCTTGTGGACAAACTCCACAGCAATTCGCTGACCGTACAAATCCCTATCAAAATCGAGCAGATGAACCTCTAAAATAGGTTTTATCAAATCGCCTACGGTTGGCCGCACACCTACATTGGCGGCGCCACGATAAACCTTTCCATCCACCTTAACCTTGACCGCGAAAACCCCTGCCAGCGGAGCACTAAAACGGTTTAGCTGCACATTGGCGGTGGGAAATCCCAACTCACGTCCCAGTTGTTGGCCATAGCCGACAACGCCGCTGATTGAAAAAGGTCGCCCCAATAGCTCGGCGGCTCTCGGGAAATCTCCCTGCTCAACGATTTCGCGTACCAGAGTACTGCTGACCCGCTGCCCTTCAACCTCGACAGTGGCGGTATCCATAACCTCAAATCCGCTCTGTTTACCGCGCTCGGTCAACATCGCAAAGTCACCGCTGCGATCACAGCCAAAACGAAAATCATCGCCGACAATCAAATGCTCTACCGCCAGACCATCAACCAGTACCCGGTCGATAAAGTCCAGCGCAGAGAGGGTTCGCAACTGACGGTTAAATTTCAGGCAAACCACATGATCAATACCAAAACCCAATAGCGCGTCGATCTTCTCCCGCAGCCGCATGAGTCTGGCCGGGGCACGCTCAGAGGAAAAATACTCTCTCGGCTGCGGCTCAAAAGTCATCACCACCGATGGCAGTTGCAAGCGTTCAGCGGCCTCTTTGACCTGCTGCAGAATTGCCTGATGACCTATATGCACCCCATCGAAAGAGCCGATGGTGACCACGGATTTTTGTTTCCCCGGCTGCAGGTTATGCAATCCGCGAATAAAGGTCATTTTACCCTGCTGCACAACCGTATTTTTCACTCTTTAAACTGATCGGCGAGTATACCTAGCCACGGCCAGAAAGGTAACCTAGAGAGCAAATTAAGACGGCAATTTAGGACGGCTGATATTCGCGATAGCAAGACCGCAATCAATGATCGCGGCTGGTTGCTTTGGCCGGACCACGTAAATCCGAGAGACGCATACCGCTAAGCCATAAAATGGCTAAATAGGCGCCAAAACCGGCACCACAGATAACGCCAATAGCCATACTGCGCTGCCACCAACTCTGCTGCTGCCAGACACTGACATTTAGGGCATCAAACTGAGCCGCGGTCAGCATCAGCACCACCAGCATCGCCACCACCGCCAGCAACAAACCGACCATAAAGCGCAGCCAGGAACCGCTTGGCGCATAAATGGCCTTTTTACGCAGGGCATAAAATAATAGTCCGGCATTTAAAAATGCCGAAACCGAGGTTGCCAGAGCCAGCCCCACATGACCGACCTGCCAGTAGTAATGTAGTGGCAGCACAAACAGCAGGTTTAGAAACATATTGGCGACCATGGCAATCACACCAATTCGCACTGGCGTGCGCATATCCTGACGAGCAAAGAAGCCCGGCGCCAACACCTTAATCAGCATAAACGCGATTAGACCTAGCGAGTAGGCGCGCAGACTATAGGTCGCCATAGAAATATCCCGCGCAGTCATTACATCACCGTATAAAAACAGCGTCGCCAAAATCGGTTCAGCTAGCAGCATAAGCGCGGCGGCGGCAGGCACCGCAATCAATAGCACCATGCGCAGTGCCCAGTCCAATGTCTGGGAATAAGCCTCAGTTGAGCTGGCCGAGTGATGACGGGAGAGATTAGGCAGGATAACGGTGGCAATCGCCACGGCGAAAACCCCCAGCGGCAATTCCGAGAGGCGATCTGAGTAATAGAGCCAGGAGACACTGCCGGTGGGCAAAAAAGTCGCCAACATCGTATCCAACAAGAGATTAATCTGGCTGACCGAGACACCAAAGATCGCCGGGCCCATTAGGGCGAGTATCTTTCTAACCCCGGGATGACGCCAATCGACCACTGGTACCGGCAGCATATGGATGCGCGCCAGAAATGGCAGCTGAAAAACAAACTGGATAATGCCCGCGGCAAAAACTCCCCAGGCCAGTGCATAGGTTGGCTGATCAAACCAGGGCGCGGCAATTAGGGCGGCAAAAATCATCGATATATTGAGCAGTAACGGGGTAAATGCCGGCACGGCAAAACGGTCATAGCTATTTAATATCCCTCCGGCAACACCGGTCATGGAGATAAATAGCAGGTAGGGAAAGGTAATCCGCAGCATTTCTGCAGTGGCATTAAATTTAAACGGGTCGTTTAAATACCACTTGGGGGCAAATAGCGCGGCGAATGCCGGTGCGGCAAGCACAACCACCACCGTTAACAGTAATAGAGATAAACCCAGAGTACCGAAAACCCGATTGGTCAGTTCCTTTAAGGCCGCCTGACTGCCCTTCTCGCGATATTCCCCAAGCACCGGCACAAATGCCTGAGCAAAGGCCCCCTCGGCAAACAGCCGACGAAAGAAGTTGGGTATCTTAAAGGCGACAAAGAAAACATCGGCAAGGGCTTCAGCGCCAATCACCCGAGCAAAAATAATATCCCGTGCCAGCCCCATAAAGCGCGACAACATAGTAAAGAAACTGACCACGCCGCTGGAGCGCAGTAATCCGCCATCCGCTTTTTTAGTCGGTTGCTGCTGCTTCTGCGACGGCTCTTGGGTCAATTCGCTACTCTACTTTGACAGGTTTAATCAGCGCAGTTTAACGACCTCCATGAACATCTCCAAGTGAATATGTAAAAGCGGCTTTGTGTGGCTAATTAATTTC